>Ga0209181_10000303_pt1 | contig 92582 bp, 92 predicted proteins | sample MAT05_FD_187208 | JGI IMG/M metagenome (GOLD analysis project Ga0209181, IMG submission 187208) | Freshwater microbial communities from Lake Fryxell liftoff mats and glacier meltwater in Antarctica - MAT-05 (SPAdes) (version 2) | ecosystem: Environmental > Aquatic > Freshwater > Ice > Liftoff...
AGCACTGCCACCACCAGCGGCGTGAAGGGGCCGGGCGGCAGGACCATGAACAGACCGGCGCTCAAACTCGCCACCATGGCACCGACAAGCCAACCGACGCCGGGAAAATGGGCGGCGCTCGCACGCAGCAAGGCGGGGCTGAAACCGACCCATTCGGCCAGCCGGCCGGTCACCGGGATGCGGGTGAAGAACTGCACCGCCAGCAGGTAGTGGCGCAGGATGTTCATCCGGCTGCGGCGGATTTGCCGGACACACCAGCGCTGGCAAAACTGGCCATCTCGTCGAGCACCCGCACAGCCGACTGCAGCAGCGGCCACACCAGGGCCGCACCCGAGCCTTCACCCAGCCGAAGACCCAGGTCCAGCAGCGGCTCGGCTCCCAGGTAGTGCAGCATCGCAGCATGCCCGCGCTCCTGCGAGCGGTGGGCAAACACGCAACGTTGCAGCACCCGCGGCTGCAGCGCATGCGCCACCAGCACTGCAGCGCCGGTGATGAACCCGTCGACCACCACAACGCGCCGCTCCAACGCCGCCTGCAGCACGGCCCCAACCATGGTTGCGATTTCGAAGCCGCCCAGGCTCGCCATCACTGCCAGCGGGTTCCGGTCCGCGCCGTGGCGCGCCAGGGCCCGGCGCAGCACCTGCGTCTTGTGCCGGATGCCGGCCTCGTCCAGGCCAGTGCCAGCGCCGGTGCATTGTGCCACGTCGAGCCCTGCCAGGCAGGACAGCAACAGCGCGGCTGCCGAGGTGTTGCCGATCCCCATTTCACCCAGCAGCAGCGCATTGCCTGGCAATTCGCGCACCAAAGCCCGACCGTTGGAGAGGGCCCGGGCGCACTGGTCCGCATCCATGGCGGGTGCCTGGCTCGCGTCGGCAGTGCCAGGGCCGATCTTGCGCACCAGCAGACGCGGTCCAGCCGGCTGTCCAGTGGCGCGCGGAGCAAAGACATGGGCCACGCCGCAGTCGACCACGGTCAGCGCAAGGTCATGCTGGCGCGCCATGACGTTGACGGCCGCCCCCTGGGCCAGAAAGTTCTCGACCATCTGCCAGGTCACGTCGCTCGGATAGGCCGAGACGCCCTGCGCCACCAAGCCATGGTCAGCGGCGAACACGACCAGCTGCGGCTGCTCCAGGCGCGGCGACACCGTACCCAGAATCTCACCGAGTTGCACGGCCAGCGATTCGAGCCGCCCCAAAGAACCCTGCGGCTTGGTTTTCTGGTCAAGCCGGCCTTGCAGGGCCTGGCGCAAATCGGCGTTGCCGATGTCGGAAAGTGCGGGTATCGGTTCGGAAAAAGGAGCTTGCATGGGACTTTCGGTAGGGATGCAGATTCCAGAGCGGGCGTAGCGTCTTCCGCCCTCACACGTGCAGTTGCGCGGGCGTGGCCGGCAAAGCCACCCACTGACCGTGGAGCGCGACGATGCGCAGGCGTTGGTCAAACACCGCCAACAAGGCGGCATGGGTGTCGGGGTGGCTGCTAGCGCCATGGTGGCGGACCTCGCCGCGGTCCAGCACCACGAGCATGTCGGATTGCAGCGCCATCGACACCTCGTGCAGCACACTGACCACCGTGCGCCCCTGGGCGACCAGCGCGCGTACCAGCTGCAACCAGTCGGCCTGGTGCGGCGGATCCAGATTGGCCAGTGGCTCATCCATGAGCAAAACCTGTGCCTGCACCGCCAGCGCACGGGCCAGCAGCACACGTTGGCGTTCGCCACCAGACAACTGCCCGAGCGAGCGAGCGCGCCAGTCCCAGGCCTGGGTGGCGCGCAGCGCAGTCTCGACCGCCTGATCGTCCTGTGCCGAGGGCGCCGCCAGCCAGGCACGGTGGGGCAGCCGGCCGAGCATGGCGACATCCCACACAGTCAGGTCGTCGCCACCGCCCTCGCCTTGACCCAGCCAGGCGATCTGTTGCGCCCGGATTCGCCCACGCACATCGCCCAGAGAACGACCCAGCAGGGCCACCTCCCCCTGACAAGGCAGCAGCCCGGCAAGCGCCTTGAGCAGCGTGGACTTGCCAGCGCCATTGGGGCCCACGATGGTGGTCCAGCAGCCCTGTGCGATGCGCAGCGTGACACCGTGCAGCACCTCGTTGTCGCCTAGGCGCACGCGCAGACTCGCCGCGACCAGTGCGTCGATGTGGCCGGCTGCAGGCGCCAGACCGGCCCTCACAGCCCCCCCCGCGATGGGCTGCGCCGGTGCATCAGGAACAGCAGGTAAGCGCCGCCCAGCACCGCAGTCAGCACACCGACCGGTAGTTCCTGCGGAGCAATCAGCCAGCGCGCCAGTGTATCGGCGGCCAGCAGCAGCAATGCCCCCATGAGACCCGACAGAAGAATCAGATACCCATGCGTGGTCTTCACCAGCGAGCGCACCAGGTGCGGCGCCGCCAGCCCGACGAATGCAATCAGGCCTGTCTGGGCCACCGCGGTGCCAGTCGCCAGCGCCAGCACCGTCACCAGCAGGGCCCGCACCCGTGCCAGCGGCAAACCCAGGCTCACGGCGGTGGCTTCACCCAGCGACAGGCCGTCGAGCACGTGGGCCTGTGCGCCGGCCACCAGCAGGCACAGCAGGCACACGGAACCCATCAACCAGCACGACGTCCAGCCCACGAAACTGGTGGTGCCCAGCGAAAATGCTTGCATGGCCAACATCACCTCGGGGCGCAGCATCAACACCAGTTGCCCGAGCGCGCCGAGAACCACCCCGACCACAACGCCGGCCAGCAACAGGCGCAGCGTGTGCTGCACACCGCGCGCGAGCGCCAGCGTGAGCAGCACCGCGCCGACCGCACCGGCAAAGGCAGCGCTGGTCAGGCCCAGGCGCACCAGCCATTCGGCCGCCATCGGCGTGCTGCCGGCTACCGCCAGGGCAAGCGCAACGCCCAGCGCCGCGCCGGACGCGCTGCCCAGAAGATAGGGATCGGCCAGCGGGTTGCGAAACAGGCCCTGCGCCACCGCGCCTGCCAGCCCCAGCAGCCCACCCGCGAACCAGGCGCCCAGCGAGCGCGGGGCGCGGATATCGCGCACGATCTGCGCGGCCAGGGGGTCGTCCGCGATGCGCAACACGCTCTCAAAGCCGGTGCTGCCCACCCCCAGGGCCAGCACCAGCAGCACGACCGACAGCGCGGCCAATACCCCGGCCAACACGGCGGCGCGGCGGCTCTGACTGCCGGTGCGGAGCTGGTCCATCATGGAAGCTTCTGCTCCAGACAACGCGCCATCGCGGCGGCGGCCTCGGCCAGGCGCGGGCCGGGCCGAACCATGGTGTCGGATTCGGCAGCGCTGAACACACAGACCCGGCCGAGCCGGATCGCCCGCATGGCACTCCAGCCGGGGCGCTGCGCCATGCCGGCGACGGTGGCGTCGCCCACCATAATCACGTCAGGATCGCCGCGCACAACGAACTCGGGATTGAGCTTCGGAAACGGGCCCAAGCTGCCGGGCACGATGTTGCGTACACCCAGTTGTGCCAGCGTCTGCCCGATGAAGGAGGATTCGGATGCTGCATAAGGGGCATCGTTGACCTCGAAATACACCCGCGCGCCGCGCATCCGGGCCGGCAGTGCACGCGCCACTGCCTGCACCGCGCCGTCAATCGCCTGCCAGCGCTGCGCCGCATGGGAGACGCCCAGCACCTGCCCCAGCGCCAGCAGCACGCGCTTTACATCGGCATGGTTCTTGGGCTCCAGTGCCGCCACCCGGATACCCAGCGCCTGCAGGCGGTCGGTTGCAGCCGAGGAAGTGGCCAACAGCACCAGGTCGGGGCGCAGCGCCACGATGGCTTCGATGTTCGGGTCCAGCCCACCGCCCACCCGGGGCAGGCTACGCACGGACTCGGGGTAGTTCGAATACCGGTCAACTCCGACCAGACGGGCACACTGGCCCAGGTCGCAGACCATCTCGGTCAACGAGGGCAACACGCTGACGATGCGCTGCGGTGGGCGATCCAGGCGAACTGCCACGCCACGATCGTCGACGAGCTCCAGCGCGGCGGCGTGCAGGCACAGGCTGCCCAGCAACAACGCCAACGCCCGGCCTAACCAGCGGATGGCGACAGTACGTTCTGTCGGCAGGGCAGTACTCATGGCGCACCCTTGAGAAACAGTGGAAATCCCGCCGCCATCAGGGTTACCCGGGTACAGACCTGCCCGGCGCGCTGGTTCAGCAATCCCAGGGCGTCGACGAATTCACGCACCGCGCGGCCCATGGGGATCACTCCCAGGCCGATCTCGTTGCCCACCAGCACCAACGGCCCGGGCGCCGCGCTGATCGCCTCCAGCAATGCGTCGATGGTGCGTGCCGCATCCGGCATGTCACGGCCAGGGGGCCGCAGAACCCGGTGGTCAGTCCAGCACAGATTGGTGAGCCACAACGTGAGGCAGTCCACCACCAGCAGTGTGTCGAGGCGGCTGTGGCGAGTGATGCAGTCCGGAACGTCCAGCGGCTCCTCGAGCGTCACCATGCGGGGCAACTGCCGGGCGCGGTCTGCCTGATGGCGCGCGATGCGCTCGCGCATCTCGTCGTCGGTGGCGACCGCGGTGGCCACCAAGATGGCGCGGTGGCTGCCGTCGGCCTCCATCCAGGTTTCTGCAAGGTCCTGCGCGCGGCGCGACTTGCCGCTCTTCTGGCCGCCCACGATGAGCTCGCTGGCTGCGATCCCGGAGTCATGCATGGCGCGCACTCCACTGGCTGACAATGCGGTGCAACTGCGCCACGCCGTCGGTCAGCGCGGCCGGCCCTGGCTGCAGGATATCGGCCGACTTGATCTCGAACAGTTGACCCTCACGCACCGCCGCCACCTCCTGCCAGCCCGGGCGCGCGGCCACCTTTTCGCTGCGAAACTTCTTGCCGCACCAGGAGCCGATGATGATGTCCGGGTTGCGCCGCACGATCTCGTTGCCGTCGGCAATGATGCGGTTCTTGCCCAGCGACTGCAGCGACAGCTCGGGAAAACAGTCGTCGCCACCGGCGATCGTCATTAGTTCGGAAACCCAGCGGATGGCGCTGATATGCGGCACATCCCATTCCTCGAAAAAGATGCGCGGCCGCCGCGGCAGTGCCCGGGCCGCGGAGGCGATCCGGACCAGTTCGACCTGTATCGCGGCGATGCGCTGCAGGCCCTGTGCAGCCTCGCCCACCATGGCTGCCACCTGGAACAACATCGAGAAGATCTCTGCGACGCTGCGCTGGTTGAATACCATCACCTGCACACCCTGGCGGATCAACGCCGACGCGATGTCGGCCTGCAAGTCGGAGAAGCCGAACACGCAGTCGGGCTCCAGCGCCAGTATCTTGTCGATTTTGGCACTGAGAAAGGCGCTCACGCGCGGCTTCTCGAGCCGTGCGCGGGGCGGCCGCACGGTATAGCCCGACACGCCCACGATGCGCTGCTCCTGCCCCAGCAGGTAGAGCCACTCGGTCGTCTCTTCCGTCAGGCAGACGATGCGCTGCGGCCCCAGCGAGGCAGCAGTGACAGAGGGAAGGTCGGGCGGCGACATGCTCAGAACTGGTAGCGCACCGAGGCGGTGAACGTGCGCTCGGCTTCCGGGTAGATCGCCGTCGCCACGCCGGCTGCGGTGCAACCGAAGGCCAGCGTGTAGTACTTGCGATCGGTCAGGTTGGCTATGCCCAGGGCCAGTTCGGCAGCGCCCCACTGATAGGCATACCGCAGGTCGGCGCTTGCGTAGGCCGGAATGCTGCAGGTATTGCCGAAATCCGGGCTCTGTCTCGAGACCCACAGAACCCCGGCATGGACCGAATGCCCGCCCGCGGGTCGCCAGTCGGCGCGCAGCGAGACCGTGCGTTTGGGGACCAGCATCACATGGTTGCCGGCATATTGGCCGGCCGTGAACACGGCCTGTCGCCAGGCGGCTGCCAGGCGCAGGTCCACCGCTGGCGTCAGCGCATGACGGCCCTCGACCTCCAGCCCCTGGCGCCGCGTCGGATCAAAGTTGATGTTGGCGCCGAAGGGGCCGAAAGGGCCATTTCCAGCGGGGTCGTAACCGATCTCGTCGCGCAAGCGGCTGCGGTACCAGCGGGCCTCCAGGGCGCTGCTCGCATTTTTCCAGCGTGCCCCCAGTTCCAGATCGCGCGAGGTCTGCGGGCGCAGGGTGACCGCCGGATTGGTGAACGAGAACTCGTCGACGTTGCCCAGCCGAAAACTGCTGCCGATGCGAGCGTAGAGTGTGGCATCCACACCCACCGGCTGGCTGATACCCGCCTCCCATGCTTGCTGGCGGTCGTCGATGGAGGCCGCGGACAGGCCCTCGCGCTTGCGGATGCCCTCGGTACGCCAGCCCAGCGACAGCCGGGTGGCGCTGCCCGGCAGCGTCAGGTCGTCCTTGATATAGAAGGCAGAGCTGTCGGCGTTGGCGCGTGTACCGATCGGCGTGAATGCCGACTGGGTGATGGTGCGCTCCCACTGACCGCGGTCGATGCCGGCGACGAACACATTGACGAAACCGCCCCGTGTGGCCTCGTGGCGGGCGCGCAGGCTGGCATTGGTCGAGTCGACGTCGTAGGCGTACGGCGAGCCGAAGGTGAGGCTGTCATAACGCTTTGCACGCTGGTTGACATCTGCCGCAAGTTGCCAGTTGCCAAGCAAGACCTCGGCGAACAAGCCTCCTTGGCGATTTTGCGATGCCCCGTACTCGGTCAGCGAGTTGGCCTGACGCGGGTCATTCGCAAACTGCGCATCGCTCAGCGCACCCGGCAGACCACTGCGCATCGCATCACGACCCAGCCGTGCGCCCAGCCGCAGCCAGTCGTTGCTCCACTGCCCGGTGGCCGACACCGCGTTGGATTCTGACGCGAAGTTGACGCGGTGGCCATCGCTGCGGCGCTCGCTGGTGGCGAGATCCAGTGAGAACCCGCCAGCCGCGATCACCGCTGTGCCGCGTACCTCGCGCAGACCCAGACTGCCGGCGGCAGCGTACAACTGTGCCGAAGATGTGCGCTGCGCGCCGATGCCGGCCTTGGTGGTGACCACAATGACGCCGCCGGTGGCACCCTCCCCGTACAGCACGGCTCCGGTGCCACGCAGCACCTCGATGCGCTCCACCGAAGCTATCGGAATCGAAGACAGGCCGGCAGAGCTGAGGTCGGCTTCGTTCAGCCGCAGGCCATCCACGATCACGATCTGATTGCTGCCAGCCGTGGCGCCGAAGCCGCGTAGATCGAGCGTGTAGTTGGTGCCACCTGCAGTGTCGATGCGCCCGACAACACCCAGCAATTTCATTACCGCTTCACTGACGGTACTGGCGCCGGACGACTGGATTTCGGCGGCCGTGAGGACACCCACACCGAACGGTAGCACGGCTGCAGGTTCGGCAAAGCGGGTGGCGGTGACCACCACCTCGGGAAGCCGGGTCTGTGCCCAAGCGGGATAAACACTGGCCAAGGCCAGAGAGACGACCGACAGGCGTGCAAACGCCTTTGCCGGCAACGGAAAAGTACCAAGTTTCATGAGAAGGACCATCAACAAGAACCCTGGCCGTCGTCCCCGACAGCCGTGGGCGTCACAGATGCGCGCACGCGCGCATCCACCGCGTTGGCCGGTATCCGGGCTGGTGGAAACAACATCCATCGCCTTCCCAGGTGCCTGTTCAGGACACCCAGTGGCCGTGATGGAAGCGACGCCCGAAGGCGTGTCCACTTACCGTTGCGGGGGCAGCGCAGGTTAGGCCGGCCTTGGTAGGCCATCCCTCCTGCTTCCCGTTGAACTGCAGCATGCGAACCACACTGCGAGCACCAACTCGCGCATTTTACGCCTGCCCAGCGGCGCCAAACCCTACAATCGGTCGCGTATGTCGAACCAGTCCCACATCGACCAGATCGCTGAACGGGTGGAGCGCCTGCTGGTGCGCCATGCGGAGCTGCAACGCACCAACGCGCTGCTCGCCAGCCAGGTCGAAGCGCTGACCCAGGAGCGCGACTCGCTCAAGTCGCGCCTGGGTGCCGCCCGCGCCCGCGTTGAAGCCCTCCTTGACCGCCTGCCCGAGGCACAAGCAACCGCAGTCCAGGGCCACGGCGCCAGCCCGATGAACAACAAGAAGCCTGCCGTATGAAGCAACTCGAAGTGCAGATCATGGGCCAGAGCTACCTGCTGGGCTGTCCTGAGGGAGGCGAATCGCGCCTGCTCGAAGCGGTGGAACGTGTCGACACGGCCATGTGCAGGATCCGCGACGGCAACAAGGTCCGCGCCCGTGATCGCATTGCCGTACTGGCTGCGCTCAACCTCGCCTTTGATCTAGGTGACCGTACGCCGTTTTCCATTGCGACAGCGGCCGCACCGCTGAGCTCCCAGCCGCCTGAACCAAGCAGCGCGGCTGACCCTCCCGACGAGCCAGACAGGCAGATGCTGGTCTACCTGCTCGACCGCCTGGATCGTGCGCTCAGCGACGACGGCCAGTTGATCTGAATCACCCTAAAGTGTGTATTCATGCCGTGCACAGCGCACCGGCTGCTCCTACAATGCCTCTGTCTGCGGTGCTCGCCGGGCTTTATATTTCCTTGAACCAATGCTCTCTGAGCTCGGGCTTGGAACATCGCCTGGCAGGTGTGATCATCTCGCGTCAGATGAACTCGAAGCCAATGCTGACCTCGCCCACCTGAACCCTGGTTCAGGATGCCGGTCCGGTGGCACTTGCAGACACCTTTCTTTGGCGTAACCCGCCCAGGGGTCACCGGTTGGGAATCCGGCCGCCCGCTTACAGCGATGCCCTGCCGTCCATAGCCAACTCTGCGCCCGTCATGTACTGGCTCGCATCGCTGAGCAGGAACAGCACCAGGCCGGCGATTTCTTCCGGTCTGCCCTGGCGCTGCATCGGAAGCTGGCGCGCCCGCTGCAGATTTTCTGCGGGTGTGCGTACCTGCAACATGTCGGTGTCGGTGGGTCCGGGGTGGACCGAGTTGACGCGGATGTTGTCGCCAACCAGTTCCAGGGCGGCGGCCTTCGTCATGCCGCGCACGGCCCACTTGGTACTGGTGTAGGCAAATGCGTTGGGTACCGCGCGCAGTCCGGCCGTCGACGACAGATTCACGATGGAGCCACCACCGCTGCGCCGCAATGCACCCGCCACTCCGCGCATGCCAAGAAAGGTACCGAGTTGGTTCACGCGCAGGTGGCGTTCGAACTCGGCCACGTCGGTCTCCAGCATCGATTGCGGCCGGTAGACACCCGCGTTGTTGACCAGGCCCCGCACCGTCCCGAGGCGCTCGGCGGCTGCCACCGCGTCAGCCCAGTCCGCCTCCTGGGTGACGTCCAGGTGCTGGTAGGCGCAAGCCGCGCCGAGGCTGGCAGCGAGGGCGGCACCCTGGGCGTCGCGCACATCGCCCAGAAGGACCCTGGCACCTTCGGCCACCAGTGCCCGGGCTTGCACTGCCCCCAGGCCGCGGGCGCCGCCGGAAATCAGGAACACGCTGTCAGCAAACCGACTCATGCTTCGATCCTTCTTCTGGTGAGCCTGCACTGTGCCAGAGAACTTGCGGCGGGCGCAACAACGCGGCCCGATGCAGTGCGATACTTTGTGCTGCCTTGCCGGCACCGCTGCCTTCATCTTCCGAGCAAGCGCGTTGGTCATGTCACGTGCGATACTTTGTGCTGCCTTGCCGGCACCGCTGCCCCCTCTGATGCCCGACCTCCCCCTGCTGCTCGTCCTTGAACTGGTCCTGCTCGGACTGTGCACGGGCTTTCTGGCCGGGCTGCTGGGCCTGGGCGGCGGCATGCTGATGGTGCCCTCCATGACGATCATGCTGACCGCCCGCGGTTTCCCCGAGACGCATACCGTCAAGGTGGCGGTGGCCACCTCGCTGGCCACGATCTGTTTCACGTCGCTGTCGTCGGTCCGTGCGCACCACCAGCGCGGCGCGGCCCTGTGGCCGGTGGCCGTCGTGCTGGCGCCGGGTATTCTGGTCGGGTCCTTCCTCGGTTCGCAGCTGGCGGCTTCGCTGCCGTGCCGGACGCAGGGCTGGGTGTTCGCCGTATTTGTCGCCTTTTCGGCGACCCAGATGATCCTCAACCGCAAACCCAAGCGGACGCGCAGCTTGCCCGGACGCGGCGGCATGTTTGGCGTCGGCAATGTGATCGGAGCCTTGTCGGCCCTGGTGGGCGCGGGCGGTGCATTCATCTCGGTACCGTTCATGACCTGGTGCAACGAACCGATCCACAATGCCGTGGCAACCTCGGCCGCGCTCGGGTTTCCGATCGCGCTGGCGGGCACCTTCGGTTACCTGGTCGCCGGCTGGAACCTGTCGCACATGCCGCCCGGCAACCTGGGCTACGTGTTCTGGCCCGGCCTGGTGGTGCTGTCATTGGCCAGCATGACCACGGCGCCCATGGGTGCCAAGCTGGCCCACAGCATGGACATGGCGCCGCTCAAGCGCGCGTTTGCCGTAGTGCTCTACTGCCTGGCAGGCTATTTCGTCCTGCGCTGAACCGGAAAAGGGAACCTCACCATGCGAATCTGCGTCGTCGGCGCCGGAGCCATTGGCGGCATGCTGGCCGTCAAGCTCGCGCAAAGCGGGCACACCGTCAGCCTGATCCTGCGCGGCGCCAACCTGGCCGCCGTGCAGGCCCATGGCATGACTCTCATCGAGGAAAGTGGTCAGGAGTTGCAGATGCGGCCAGCGTGCGCGACCGCCTCGCTGGCCGAAGCCGGCCCGCAGGACCTGATCATCCTGGGCATGAAAGCGCACCAAGTGGCCGCCGTCGCACCCGAGCTGCATCGGCTTCTGGATGCGGGCAGTTCCATTGTCACGATGCAAAACGGTGTTCCCTGGTGGTACTTCCACAAGCTGCCTGGTCCGTGGCAAGGCATCCCCGTGCGCTCGGTCGACCCGGACGGCAGTATCGCGCAGCACATCCCGATCGACCGCGTCATCGGCAGCGTCGTTTATCCAGCCAGTGAGGTGATCCGGCCGGGGGTGATCCGCGTGATCGAGGGCAACCGCTTCACGCTGGGCGAGATCGACGGCAGCGACACACCGCGCGTGCGCGCCATCAGCGATGCGTTCAAGGCCGCGGGATTCAAGGCACCGGTGTCGGGCGATATCCGCTCCGAGATCTGGCTCAAACTCTGGGGCAACCTGAGCTTCAACCCGATCAGCGCACTGACCCATGCAACGCTGGAAGCCATCTGCCTGTTCAGCCCGACCCGCGAGCTGGCCGCCGGCATGATGCGCGAGGCGCAGGCCATCGGCGAGACGCTTGGAGTGCAGTTCAAGGTCAGCCTTGACAAGCGCATCGCAGGTGCCCAGGCCGTAGGCCCGCACAAGACCTCCATGTTGCAGGATGTCGAGGCTGGCCGCCCGCTCGAATTGCAGGCCCTGGTGGGTGCAGTCCTCGAACTCGGCTGCATCACCGGCGTACCCACACCGACCATCCAGGCAGTTCACGCGCTGGCCAGCCTGCTCGCGCGATCGTTATCGGCACACACTGCAGGCCTGCGCCTGGCCTGACCCGTTTCATTCCCACCCTGCCACTTTCCATCACGCCCATCGCGCCATGACGACCCCATTTACCAACCTGACCGAGATGGTCGGCCGCCAGGAAGCATCGGCAACGGCCCTGCTGTCCCCTGGCGGCGTGCCACTGCGCTACGGCGCGCTGCAGGCGCTGATGGCCCGTACAACCGACACCTTCAATGCCTGGGGTATCGGCCGCGGCGACCGCATAGCCCTCGTGCTACCCAACTGCCCCGAGATGGCCTGTGCGTTCGTGGCCGTGGCCGGCGCCTGCACTGCAGCGCCGCTGAACACTGCTTACCGGGCACACGAGTTCGAGTTTTACCTGGGCGACTTGCAGGCCCGTGCACTGATCGTCGTGCGCGGCAGCGACAGCCCGGCAGTGGCCGTTGCAGCCAGGCTCGGTATACCGGTGATCACACTGGAAGCTCTGCCCGAGCAAGGCGCCGGGAGCTTCGTGCTGCATGCCCCTGACAGCCTGGAGGGCCGTGGTGCGGCGTCGCGCCCCGGTCCGGCACAAGCGCAGGACGAGGCCCTCATCCTGCACACGTCCGGCACGACCTCGCGCCCCAAGATCGTGCCGCTGTCGCAGCGCAATGTGTGCGCCTCGGCGCGCAACATCAGCACCGCGCTGCGCCTGACACCGCAGGACCGCGAGTTGCACGTGATGCCGCTGTTCCACATCCATGGGCTGATCGCCGGTGTGCTGGCACCCCTGGCCGTCGGCAGCCTGATCTTTTGCACCCCGGGTTTCAACGCGTTGAAGTTCTTTGCCTGGATGAAGGAATGCCGGCCCACCTGGTACACGGCGGTACCGACCATGCACCAGGCCATCCTGGCACGGGCGGGCGGCAACCGGGACGTGATCGAATCCAACCCGCTGCGCTTCATCCGGTCGTCTTCTTCCTCGATGCCACCCCAGGTGATTGCCGAGATCGAGCGCCTGTTCAACGCGCCGCTCATCGAGTCCTACGGCATGACTGAGGCCGCCCACCAGATGGCCAGCAGCCCCTTGCCGCCAGCGCGGCGAATTCCCGGCTCGGTGGGCCTGGCTGCAGGGCCCGAGATCGCCATCATGGACAGCGCCGGGCAACTGCTTGCAAAGGGTCAAGTGGGCGAAGTCGTGATCCGCGGTGACAACGTCACTGCCGGCTACGAGAACAACCCCGCGGCCAATGCCGAGGCCTTCGTCGGCGGCTGGTTGCGCACCGGCGACCAGGGCGTGCTGGACGCCGATGGGTACCTCACCCTGACCGGCCGACTCAAGGAAATCATCAACCGCGGCGGCGAAAAGGTCTCACCACGCGAGGTCGATGAAGTGCTGATGGACCACCCGGCCGTGGCCCAGGTGGTGACCTTTGGCATGCCGCACGACAAGCTGGGCGAGGAAGTGGCCGCGGCAGTCGTGTTGCGCGAAGGCCAGGTACTCACCGAGTCGGCGCTGCGGCAGTTCGCAGCGACACGGCTGGCCAACTTCAAGGTGCCGCGCACGGTGCTGTTCATGAACGAGATCCCCAAGGGCGCCACCGGCAAGCTGCAGCGCATCGGTCTGGCGGCCAAGCTGGGGCTGGGCGCCTAGGCACCGTCCGCCTGCCAGCCCTGGGGCGCCGACCGGCTGCGTTCCCCTACCAGCCGTTCGAACGCCTCCGGTGGCAGCGCCGGTGCGCACAGATAACCCTGATAGGACGCGCAGTGCAGGCCCAGCAGGTACTGACGCTGGCCCTCGTTTTCCACGCCCTCGGCCACCACCTGGAGTCTCAGCGCGCGGGCCATGCCGATCGTCGCACTGACGATGGCACGGTCGCTCTCGTCGTCGGGCAGGCCGGTGACAAACGAGCGGTCGATCTTGAGCTTGGCAATCGGAAAGCGCTTGAGATAGGCGAGGCTCGAATACCCGGTACCGAAATCGTCGATCGACAGCGCCACCCCCAGGGCAGCCAATGCATGCAGCCGTGCCAGCGCTTCCTCGGCGTCCTTCAGCAGGATGGATTCGGTGAGTTCCAGTTCCAGAAGGTCGGGCCGCAGGCCGGCATCGCAGACCGCACGCTGGACCATCTCGACAAAATCGGTCTGCTGGAACTGCAGTGCCGATACATTGATCGAGACTGTGACTGGCTGCCCGGCCTGCTGCCAGACCCGGGCCTGGCGCACGGCCTCGTGCAGCACCCAGTTGCCGAGGATGATGATGAAACCGGTCTCCTCGGCCAACGGAATGAAGACCGCCGGCGAGACCTCGCCCAGCTCGGGGTCGGTCCAGCGCGCCAACGCCTCGGCCGCCATCAGGGCACCGCTTTCAAGTGCTATCTGTGGCTGGTAGTACAGCCGAAAACGGTTCTGCTGCATCGCCAGGCGCATCGCGTGATCCATCTTCATGCGCGACAAGACGTCCACGTTCATCTGCGGCTGGTAGAAGCGGAAGTTGCCGCGGCCATGCTCCTTGACGCGGTACATCGCGGTGTCCGCAAACTGGATCAGCTCGTCGAGGGTCTTGCCATCGTCCGGGTACAGTGCGACCCCGATGCTGCAGCCGACCGAGAAGTTCATCTCGTCGACCAGGAACGACCGCGTCAGCGCATGCAGGATGCGCTGAGCGCCAGTCTCTGCGCCATGCACGTCGGCCTGCTGGAGAAACACGACGAACTCGTCACCACCGAGTCGGCACAGGGTGTCCACATCGCGCAGGCACATCTTGATCCGCTCGGCCACTTCGATCAGCACGCGGTCACCAAACGGATGGCCCATCGAGTCGTTGATGTTCTTGAACCGGTCCAGATCGAGAAACAGCACGGCGAACTGGCCTCCATTGCGCTCCGCCATGCGCAGCGCGAAATCCACGCGCTGCGCCAGCAGCAGCCGGTTGGGCAGCCCGGTCAGCACATCCCGGTAGGCCAGGGTCTCGATGCGCTGCTGGGCGGCGTGTTTTTCGGTCACGTCGCGGAAAAAGCAGATGCTGTGCACCGCCGTGCCGGTCTCGTCGCGCGACAACACCCAGGACACCTGAACGTCACGTACCTGGCCAGCGTCGTTACGGCGTTCGACCTCGCCTTCCCAGAACCCATCGGTCAGCAGGTGGTGACGCACGCGGTCGAAAAGCCCCGGGTCGTGCCGGTCCTGGAAGATGTCGGCGGCGGTGGTGCCCACCAGCGCCGACTGCACCAGAGCGGTCAGGCGCTCGCAGGCCGGATTGGCCGCCAACAGCAGGTAGTCGGCGTCGGTGATGAATACTGCATCCAGGCTGGACTCGAACACCTTGGCCGCCAGGCGCAGTCGTGTTTCGGAATCTATCTTCTGCGAGATGTCTCGAAACGCGAATACCCGCCCCGAGGGCTGACCGCGGCTGTATTGCGGCAACGACACCCGCTCGAATGTCCGACCCGAACGCAGCAACAACGAGTCGGTTGCTTCGAGCAGCGGTAACCGAGCCAGAAACTCCAGCCGCTCCTGGTAAGCGCCGCGGTCTTCGATGCGGGAGGCAAGGTAGTCGAACAGCGCGGTATCGTCGCGGCGCACCATCAGGTGTTCGGGCAGCTCCCACATCTCGGCGAAACGGCGGTTGTAGTTGCGCACCCGGCCCTGCAGGTCGACAGCCAGAATGCCGTCTGCCGTGGACTCCAGTGTGGCCCGCAACTCGGCCAGCAGCCTCTCCAGCTGCTCCTGGGTTGCGCGCTGGGGGCGCAGGTCGCGCAGGGCCACCAGGTAACCTGGCGCATCGACCGCCAGCCAGATGCGGCGAACGCTGCGTTCCACGGGCACCGGTATACCGTCAGCACTTCGGACCAGGGTCTCGGACCGGATGTTGTCGCTCAGGCCGGCGGCCACATCCTCCCAGAAAAACAGGTCCTCGGGCGACGCGGTCAGTTCGACGGCTGGCTTGCCGATGAGATCTGCGCGCTGCAAACCGACCAGATCGGCACCCGCCTGGTTGACGGCAACGATACGCAGACCGACCGCGTCGACCACCCACGCGGCCTCGATCAGGGCGTCGACCACGTAGCCCCAGCCGGGGGCGCCCTGCGGGCTGCGGTGCCGAGCACCTTCGGGCGGCCGTGCGGTGGTCTCAGAAGTCCCTTCGTCCTGCGGGCTGCGGTGCCGAGCACCTTTGGGCGGCCGTGCGGTGCTCATGCCATCGCCTCCAGCCTGTCCGGCGCCATGGCGCGCTCGAAAAAGTAGCAGATGCGCGAGCGTGGCGACAGATAGTCAAACACCGCTTTGGGCAGCACTGACGGCTTGACGCTGCGCCGAATGCCCGGTGCGTCGGTGTGTTCCAGGTCCAGGATGAGGGCTTCTTCGGCGGGAACTGCAGGGTCATGCACCATGACCCGTGGCTTGAGCGGTCGGGCCGAGTTGACCGACACCACGAGTGCGAAATGTTCATCGGACAGCTGCACGACCGAACCCGGCGGGTAGACGCCCATCATGCGGATGAATGCAGCCAGCACCACAGCGTCGTAACGCTGCTTCATCTGCGAAAAAATCAACGACAAAGCCTCATGCGGCGTGACGCAAGCCGATGGGCGTGCCGGGTTGCACAGGTTGTCGTAGCGGTTGACCAGGGCCAGTATCTTGCCGGGCAGGCTGATCGAGGCGCCAGGCACCTGGCGCGGGAAGCCACTGCCGTCGATGGTCTCGTGGTGCTCGGCCAACGCACACAGGGCTGCCTCCGGGATCGCGAGCCGGCGTGCCAGCAGGATCCCGTGGGCCACATGGTCCTGATAGGCCCGGTAGTCGGCGGCGGAGAGTTGGCGATCCATCCAGCGCACCCGCTCGGGCAACTGGGTCTTGCCGATATCGTGCAGGAAGGCAGCAACGCCCAGGTCCTTCAGAGCGGCCTCGTCCAGGCCGAGCGACTTGCCCAGCAGCAGGCTGAGCACCATGACGTTGACCGGGTGCAGGCAGGCGCGATCGCCCAGGTTCTCGGACAACAGGCGAATGGACGACTCGCCCTGCAGCAGCACATCCGAGACCATTCCGTCGACCAGTTCCCGGCATTCCCGGGCGGCCACTTCGGGCTGCAAGCGCAACTGGTCCAGCACGATTTCGTAACGCCGGATGGCCGTACCGAACTGCGCATCGCAACGCGCCAGGCTCTGACGCTGCGCATCCAGCAATGCGCGATGGCGGTCGCGGCGCTCTTGCTCCGGCGTGGGCGGTGCGGCGGCAGACCGGTCGACGGTTGCTGGTGCTGCACCGTCAGTGGCCGTCGGTAACGGCTCGGGCGCAGGATCGCTGCGGGCCGGCAGGTAACGGATGCGGGACAAACCGAGGCCCCGAAGGGCTTCGATCTGGCGCTCGGAGGAAATCTTGAAACTGCCCTTGGGAAAGGGATGCGCCATCCAGCCGAGTTCCAGCTCGATATGCAGGCCGACCCGCAGTTGCTCTGGCAGGATGTAGTCGTGGCTGGTGTCGGTCATGATCGTGTGCGAGAGTTCACGAGCCAGAGCGGTATCGGCCACCTTGACATTTTTTTACTTCCCCAAGCTTACGGCTGGTGCGTCCGACATGCGATGGCGGCACACCAACGTGGTGTGTTTATACCCGAACTGAGGCCCCAGTCGCCTGGTGGGTCAGCAGACACGAGGGTCTGATCAGCAAAAGAGACGGCCTGGCGATGCGTCCAGCGGTAGTACCTGCGGATCCTGTACCTCGGCGCCAGATCCATTCCAGCGCTGCCAGCCATACAGGGTGGCAAAAGTGAATCCCGGTGCGCCGGCTCCCGGGGCGCCCACGCGTTCGACACCGCGCCGGACGGCATCGATACACCCAGCCGGCAAGGTGAGGTGGTAGGGGTTGCGTGACACCTCGCCCGCATGCAGGCTCAGTGCGGCAACCAGATCGGCCACGTCCTGCGCCGACAGCTGCACCATCAGGCCGGGATGCGGCTGCGTGTTCCAGTACTCCGTGAGCAGCAGATGCGGACGGACTTCGCAACCGACCTGCCGCAAGGCATCCATGACCAGATGGTGGGTACCCAGGTGGGCCACGTGCCCGTCGTTGTCGTGTGGACACACCACCAACTGCGGGCGCAACTGCAGCAGCAGATCGGCCACGCATTGCACCGCCTGCGCCCAGTGGCCGGGTTCCCGTTTCGCGGTGTGCGGGCTGATGCGCTCCAGGCCGTTCACCTGTTCGCCAGATGCGCTGAGCAGATCAAACCCCAGGCGCTTGCAGCAGTCGGTGAGTTCGGCCCAGCGCGCCGCGCGCCGGGCCGGGTTGCTGCCCAGGGTGACAGCAGCGTTGACGACCCGCCAGCCGTCCTGCCGGCGCAGCCGCAAGGGCAGGCCACCGGTGATGACCTCGTCGTCCGGGTGGGGCGACAACAGCAGGCATACCGGCGCATCGGCGGCCACCCGCGGGAACGCGGGCGGCAGCGCGGCCACGCTTAGCAGATTCCGACCCCGCGCAAGCAGATGCTCGAAGGCCGAAACGTACGACAGAGGGTCGGGGTGCTCCACGACAACGCAAGCCGCGCAGCACGGGGACATGGCCCCCGTACGCATCAGCCCATGTGCAGGCCGCCGTTGACCGAGAAGTCGGCGCCGGTCGAGTAGCCGCCTTCGGTAGACACCAGCCAGGCGATGATGGAGGCGATCTCGCTCGGCTCACCCAGTCGCTTGACCGGTATCGTGCCGACGATCTTGGCCAGCACGTCCTCGCGGATGGACTTGACCATGTCGGTTCCGATGTAACCCGGGCTCACGGTGTTGACCGTCACCCCTTTGATGGCCAGTTCCTGGGCCAGAGCCATGGTGAAGCCGTGCATGCCGGCCTTGGCAGCCGAGTAGTTGGTCTGGCCGGCCTGGCCCTTCTCGCCGTTCACCGAAGAGATGTTGACGATACGGCCCCAGCCCTTCTCGACCATGTCTGCGACGACCTGCTTGGTCACGTTGAACATGGAATTGAGGTTGGTCTCGATGACCGCGTCCCAGTCGTCGCGCGTCATCTTCAGGAACATCCGGTCGCGGGTGATGCCGGCATTGTTGACCAATACGTCGATCGAGCCATGCGCCGCCTTGGACTTGGCGAAGGCCTCGACCGTCGAGTCCCAATCGCCGACGTTGCCCACCGAGGCGTGGAAGGCATATCCCAGAGTGGCCTGTTCGGCGATCCACTTGACATGGTCGCGGGTGGGGCCACAGCCAGCGATGACCGTGAAGCCATCCTTGTGCAGTCGCTGGCAGATCGCGGTTCCTATGCCGCCCATGCCGCCCGTGACGTACGCTACTTTTTTGCTCATGGAATTGTTCCTCTTTACTTGGTATGAATATCACCTGCATCGCGCAGGACCTATCGCTCGATCGTCATGGCAACTCCCATGCCACCGCCAATACAGAGAGACGCAATGCCTTTGCGGGCGTTGCGTTTTTGCATTTCGTGCAGCAGGGTTACCAGTATGCGGCATCCGGAGGCCCCGATCGGGTGCCCGATGGCGATGGCGCCGCCGTTGACATTGACCTTGGACGTATCCCACCCCATCTCGTTGTTCACTGCGCAGGCCTGGGCGGCAAATGCCTCGTTGATCTCAAGCAGGTCGAGGTCCTGGGCGCTCCAGCCAGCGCGCAGCAGCGCTTTGGTCGATGCGGGCACTGGGCCCATGCCCATAAAGGCCGGATCGAGTGCACTGGTCGCAAAACTCGCGATTCGGCCCAGGGGAGTCAGGCCCAGCGCAGCGGCGCGTAGGGCTGACATCACCATCACCGCGGCAGCGCCATCGTTGAGGCCCGACGCGTTGCCCGCCGTCACCGCGCCGGCCTTGTCGAAGGCGGGTCGAAGGCCTGCCAGGGCTTCGGCGCTGGTTTTTTTGTTGATGTATTCATCGGCCGAAAACACCAGCGGATCGCCCTTGCGCTGGACAATGCTGACGGGCACGATCTCGTCGTTGAAGCGGCCGGATTCCTGGGCGGCAGCCGCCTTCTGCTGGCTGGCCAGGGCCAATGCATCTTGCATGTCGCGGCTGATGCCGTACTTGCGCGCCACGTTCTCGGCCGTGATCCCCATGTGGTATTGGTTGTAGACATCCCACAGACCGTCCACGATCATCGTGTCGACCATTTTCCAGTCCCCCATGCGCTGGCCGTCGCGCGAACCCGGCAGCACATGGGGGGAGGCGCTCATGTTTTCCTGGCCGCCGGCGATCACGATATCGCTGTCGCCATAGGCGATCGCCTGGGCTGCCAACATCACGGCCTTGAGGCCGGAGCCGCACACCGCATTGATGGTCAGGGCCGGAGTCGCCTGGGCCAGGCCGCTCTTGATTGCAGCCTGGCGGGCCGGATTCTGGCCGGATCCTGCGGCAAGCACCTGTCCCATGATGACTTCGCCAACCTGATCGGTGGCCAGCCCACTGCGCTTGAGCAACTCGGCTATCACGATGGCACCCAACTCGGGCGCGGGTGTCTTGGCGAGTGTGCCGCCGAATTTGCCCACAGCCGTACGTGCGGCTGCAACAATGACGATGTCTTCCATGCATGTCTCCTGAGTTGAAAAAACGTTCTGGTTCGCGTCAGGCCCGTGCCTTGACGTATCGACCGGGTGCAGCCTCGATGGCTTTGTACTTGCCGCGGCCGTAGGCCTTGGGCGCCGCGACCCGTTTGCCGCTGTGCCCCTTGATCCAGACGGACCAGTCGGGCCACCAGCTGCCCGGACGCTCCTTGGCACCAGCGATCCAGGCATCGACCGATGCCGGGAAGTTGTCGACCGGTCCGATCCAGTGGCTACGCTTGTTCTTGACGGGCGGATTGATCACGCCTGCAATATGCCCCGAGGCCCCCATCACGAAACGCTTCTTGCCAGGCAGGTGCTGCGTCGACGCATAGGCGCCGCCGATCGGCACGATGTGGTCCTCGCGGGACCCATAAATGTAGACCGGCAGGTCGACCTTGCGGAAATCCACCTTCTGGCCGCAGACCGTGGTCTTGCCCGGCTGGACCAGGCGGTTTTCCAGGTAGGTGTTACGCAGGTACCAGGCATAGAACGGGCCCGGCAGATTGGTACCGTCGCTGTTCCAGTACAAAAGGTCGAACGCGGGCGGGGTCTCGCCCTTGAGGTAGTTGCCCACGACGTAGTTCCACATCAGGTCGTTCGGACGCAGAAAAGAGAACGTGGAGTTGAGGTCGGAGCCCTTCATCAGGCCGCCCTTGCCCAGCTCCATCTCGCGATACTTCACGAAGGCTTCGTCGATGAACACATCCAGAATGCCGGTATCGGTGAAATCGAGCAAGGTGGTCAGCAAGGTGGCACTGACCAGCGGCTTCTCGCCCCTCGCCGCCAGTACAGCCAGCGCGGTGGTCAGGATTGTTCCGCCGACACAGAATCCGAGTGCATTGATCGCCTTGGCCCCAGAGATCTCGCGCGTGACCTGGATCGCCCGGATGGCGGCATGCTCGATGTAATCGTCCCAGGTGCTGGTGGCCAGCGAGGCGTCAGGGTTGCGCCAGCTGACCACGAAGGTGCGAAGGCCTTGCTCCACCGCGTAACGGATCAGAGAATTGTCGGGCTGCAGGTCGAGGATGTAGAACTTGTTGATGCACGGCGGCACCAGCAGGAAAGGCGTCTCGTGTACCTTGGCCGTGAGCGGCTTGTATTCGATGAGCTGGAACAGGTCGTTCTCGAACACCACAGCGCCTTCGGTGGTGGCCACGTTGCGGCCCACCTCGAACTGGCTCTCGTCAGTCATGGACACATGGCCCTGCCGGAGGTCATGCAACAGGTTCTGCAAGCCCTTGGCAATGCTCTCGCCCTGTGTGTCGATGGCCTTTTGCTGGGCATCGACATTGAAGGCCATGAAGTTGCTCGGCGCAGAGGCGGCCATCCACTGCTCAACTGCGAAACGCAGACGCGCGCGCGTCTTTTCTTCGCCCTGCACGGCGTCGGCCAGGCCCAGCAGTGTCCGGGTATTGAGCAAGTAGCTCGCGGCATGGAAGGCTGCCATCGGATTGGCGCTCCAGGCCTGCGCCGAGAAGCGCTTGTCGGACGGCGCCAGTGTGCCTGCGAGGCTCTGATTCCACAACGCCGTCGCCTCGCGCACATACTGCTGCTGCAACTCCTGCAGCTTGTCGGGCGAAAAGCGGATGGAGGACAGCGGCGCAGCGGATGCCGGCATCAAACCTTGCGGGGTCATGGGCACCACCGACTGCAGCGCCTGCAATGCCGTGGTCCAATTAGCTGCGAAAGACTGTTGCAACTGTCCGGCCGTCTGGCTCCAGAAATCGGAAGGGTTGGGGTTCACCGGGTCTCCTCAGCAAGGCTTGTTATCGGTAATAACTCTCAGTATCTCAGCATTGACCCTTCAGAAAGCTGACAAACGCAAGAAACACATCGCCATGTATCTGGTTCCGATCGCCTGGTTGTACGTCACGGTTCTGATGGCCGTCGCGGAGGCCACCAGCAGCAACGGCAGCGTGCTGGGTGCGCTGATTACCTTTGTCCTTTATGGGGCCATTCCCGTGTTGCTCATCGTCTACCTGATGCGCACCCCGGCACGATGGCGCGCGCGCCGTGACCGCGAAGCAGCGTCAAATGATCCAGATGCAGGCAGCCATCCGACCACTGCCACTGAGGGCGACACTGTCGCGCCGATGCGAGAAAAATCGTGACGGATTTCCGACCGTGCACCACGACGCTGTGCTGTCATTGCCATGGATCGACACCATACCCAGCGCCTGCAGGCGCTGACGCGCCAGAGCGGCCAGGTCGGCCAGCCATTTCTTATCGCGCTGGGGCCTAAAGCAACGCTCGGCCTGGGCATCGCCAGCGAGGAATGCCGTGCGGACCTCGCCCCCTACCTCGAACGCACCCGGGCCGATGCACGGGCCGAGCCAGACCAGGATATCGGCGGGGTCGATCGGTGCCCCATGCACTGCATCCGCCAGCGCTGGCAACTGACAAAACTGCGCGACTGTTCGCTCCAGCACACCCAGGGCCAGTCCGCGCCACCCGGCATGTGCGGCTCCTACGGCGCGACCGGCGCGATCGGTGAACAGGACTGGCAGACAATCCGCAACGCGCACGGTGCATACCGTGCCCGGGCTGTCGGTGGTGCAGGCGTCGGCTTCGATCACGGCGTCTTCCGGCAAGGGTGGCACCACGGGAAGGACGACTGACACGACACCATGGACCTGACCCATGAAAACCGGGGGGTAACCGATTGCATCGGCCAGCCGGCGCCGGTTAATGTCGACGCAGGCCACATCGTCGCCCGACGGCCGCCCCAGGTTCAGGCTGTCGAAGGGTGGCCGCGACACCCCACCGGCACGCGTGGTGAACACTGCATGCACAGCGTCAGGTGCCGGCCACCGGGGAACGATCCAGTCGGGATGCAGCGCAATCGGTCTCACGGTACGGCATCCGGGCAGGGCCAAGACCTCTCATGGTTGTGCAGTGGCATGGGCCACAGCATAAACCGGCAGACGCCGGCAGGCGCCGCAAATGATCGTAGACTCGCTGCCACCGCTGTTACCCCACCAAGCCCGCTATGCCATCCTCTGCCGTCCTTAGCGCCCAGCCCCTGGGCTTCCAGTGGCCGACCCTGGACCCGTTCCTGTTTTGCGTCTACCACGACGACCGCTACCCGCGGGGCAATGCCCAGCTGGGTCCCGCCGCATCGCTGGACGGCCGCAACTTGGGCCAGGATTTCGAGGGCAAGGACGGCTGGCGCATGTACCACGGCATGGCGGTACCCGGATTTCCTTCCCATCCACACCGCGGCTTCGAGACAGTGACCATCGTGCGCGAAGGCCTTATTGACCACTCCGACTCGCTGGGGGCCACTGCGCGGTTTGGTGGCGGAGACGTGCAGTGGCTCACAGCGGGCAAGGGCATCGTGCATGCCGAGATGTTCCCCTTGCTCGACCCGGCCAAGCCGAACCGCCTGGAGCTGTTCCAGATCTGGCTGAACCTGCCAGCCAGCCACAAGATGGTCGAACCGCATTTCACGATGTTCTGGTCCGAGCAGATTCCGCGCCACCGGGTCATCGACAGCGCCGGACTGCCGACCGACATCACGTGCATCGCTGGCGTGTTGCGCGACAGCCCGGCCCGGCCGCTGGCGCCTCCACCCGATTCATGGGCCGCCCGGGAGGGCTCTGAGCTGGCGATCTGGACCCTCCGCATGGCACCTGGCGCGCGCTGGACCCTGCCAGCGGCGATGGGCAGTGAAACCCGGCGTATGCTGTATTTCTTCCAGGGCGACAGCATTGCCGTGGATGGCGCCACCCTGGGAGACCATGCCGCGCTGGAACTTCGCGGCGGGCAGGATGTAGCGCTGCACAACGGCGCGCAGGAAGCCGAGCTGGTGGTGTTGCAAGGCCGACCTATCGCCGAAACCGTGGCGCGGTACGGTCCGTTCGTGATGAACACCCAGGCCGAGATCCAACAGGCGTTTGCCGACTACCGGCGTACCGAATTCGGTGGCTGGCCCTGGCCAGACAACGCACCGGTCCACGGCAAAGAAATTCGGCGCTTCGCCTCCCATGCCGACGGAAAAACCGAAACCCTGCCGATGCAGACCAGGGTCGCCCGTTTCGATTGAACCAACCCAGGAGCGCCCGTTGAATTTTGTTTTCCCCCCTGCCCCACCTGTCAGCGTGCCGGTCACTGGCCGTGCAGAAGTCTTTGCAGTGCATCGTATCTACTGTGTCGGACGCAACTACGAAGAGCACGCCAAGGAAATGGGGTTCACCGGCCGCGAGCCCCCGTTCTTCTTCATGAAACCGGCCGATGCGGTGGTCGTCGTGCCAGTTGGCGGCGCGGCCACCATCGACTACCCGCCCCTCACCAGCAACCTGCACCCCGAGATCGAACTGGTGATCGCCATCGGCCGGGGCGGGCGCAACATCGCTGCCGCCGATGCGCTGCAACATGTGTTCGGTTATGCAGTCGGACTGGACATGACTCGGCGCGATCTGCAAAACGACATGAAGAAACAGGGCCGCCCCTGGTGCATCGGCAAGGCCTTCGACCAGTCGGCACCGATCGGCCCGATCACCCCGGCAGCCCAGGCGGGAGACATCGCCCAGGCCGGGATTTTTCTGCAGGTCAATGGCCAGGACCGCCAGCGCAGCGCAGTCTCCAAACTCATCTGGAACATCTCCGAAACCATCGAGCATCTCTCTGCCGCCTGGGAACTGCAAGCTGGCGACCTGATCTTTTCGGGCACCCCCGAGGGTGTCGCGGCCGTGGTACGCGGCGACACCCTGACGGGCGGCGTTGCCGGGCTCGAGCCGATCCGGGTCAGCGTGCGCTGAGCACGGCTGCGCTGTGCGCTTGCTCGAGTTGCTGGCCAAGGCCTGCGCCATTCTGGCCGGTGTACTGCTGACTGGCATCACCCTGATGACCTGCGCCAGCCTGATCGGCCGCAACACGGTCGGCATCACGCTGGCGGGTGATTTCGAGCTGACGGGCGTGGCTGCGGGCGCGGCCATTGCGCTGTTCCTGCCCTGGTGCCAGTTGCAGCGGGGCAACATCATCGTCGATTTTTTCACTGCGCGGGCCAGTACCACGACCAACCGCTGGCTGGACCGCCTGGGCGCGCTGCTTTTGTCTTTGGTGATGCTGCTGATGGCCTGGCGCACGCTGCTGGGCGGCGTCAATGCGTTCGAGACCCACTCCGGCACCATGATGCTCGGCTTTCCGGAATGGGTGGTGTATGCCTGCATGATGCCCCCCCTTCTGCTGACCGGGCTGATCGGCCTGTGGCAAGCGCTCGGCGCGCCAGAGGCGGCTGACAGCCGATGACGCCGCTGCTGCTCACGCTGATGATCTTCGCCATCATGCTGGCGCTGATGGCGATCCGCACACCGATCGCGATCGCGATGTTCATCGCGGGCGCCGTGGGGTACACCGTCCAGGCCGGCTGGTCGCCACTGGCGGGTTTTCTCAACACCCAGGCATTCGCGCGTTTCGCCAGTTACGACCTGTCGGTGATTCCGCTGTTCATCCTGATGGGCCATTTCGCCACCCAGGGAGGCATTTCCAAGGCCCTGTTCGGTTTTGCCAGCGCGGTGATGGGCCGCTTCCAGGGGGGGCTGGCCATGGCAGCAGTACTGGCCAGCGCGGCGTTTGGCGCCATCTGCGGTTCGTCGGTGGCCACGGCTGCGACCATCACGTCGGTGGCGCTGCCGGAGATGAAGCGCCACGGCTACTCGGGGCGGCTGTCCACCGGTACGCTGGCCGCCGGTGGCACGCTGGGCATTTTGATCCCGCCCTCGGTGCCGCTGGTCATCTATGCAATCCTTGCCGAGCAGAACATTGCCAAGCTGTTTGCAGCAGCCATGGTGCCGGGCTTGATCGCGATGCTGGGCTATATGGTGGCCATCGCCCTGTATGTCCGCATCGTGCCCGGCCACGCGCCCACCCGCAATGTGGCAAGCGAACCCATCACGCTGCGAACCCTGCTGGGTGTGCTGCCCATCGGGCTGATCTTCCTGTTGGTGTTCGGTGGCATCTACGGCGGCCTGTTCACGCCCACCGAAGGTGCAGCGGTCGGTGCGGGCGCCACTTTCCTGGCTGCGCTGGCGCTGCGCGAACTCACCCTGGCCAAGCTCAGACACTGTTTCTACGCCACAGCGCAAGGGTCGGCCATGATCTTCATGATCTTTCTCGGCGCCGACCTCATGAACTCCGCGCTCGCCCTGACCCAGGTGCCCGCCCAGCTGGCCAGCCTGGTCCAGTCCTGGAACCTGGCGCCCCTGATGGTGGTCTCGGCAATTCTGCTTTTCTATGTGGTGCTGGGCGCGGTCATGGACGAGCTGTCGATGATCCTGCTCACCATCCCGATCTTTTTCCCGTTGGTCATCGGGCTGGACTTCGGCATGCCCAAGGAGTCGGTGGCGATCTGGTTCGGCATCATGGTGCTGATGACCGTCGGCTTCGGCCTGCTGGCGCCGCCCGTGGGCCTGAATGTCTACGTGGTGAACGGCATGGCAAGAGACGTGCCGATCGCCGAAAGTTACCGCGGTGTAATGCCCTTCCTGGTGAGCGATGTCGTCCGCACCTTGTTGCTGCTGTTTTTTCCGGGCATCTCGCTGTGGCTGGTGCGCTACATCACCTGAGGGTAAATCCGGGCAGGCCGAACCCCTGATTTCCGGTAACGTCGCAAGCACATCTTCGGAGACTCCATGATCCAGCGACGCACACTTCTCCAGTCCACGGCAGCGGCCGTGCTCGGCACACCAGCCCTGAGCGGCCTGGCGCAGCAATCCGTGACGCTCAAGTTCCATACCTTCATGGCGCCGCAGTCCAACGTCTGGTTGACCATGCACAAGCCCTGGATGGAGAAGGTCGAAAAAGAGTCCGGCGGGCGCATCAAGTTCGAAGGCTACCCGGCCATGCAGCTGGGCGGCACGCCGGTGCAGCTCTACGACCAGGCCAAGGATGGCGTGGTCGACATCGTCTGGACGCTGCCAGGCAACACCGCGGGCCGTTTTCCGCGCATCGAGGCGTTCGAGCTGCCCTTCATGATGAACCGTGCCGAGGCGACCTCCAAGGCCTATTGGGAGTATGTGCAGACAGTGGCGATCGACGAATTCAAGGACACCCAGGTACTCGCGCTGCACGTGCATGGCCCGGGCGTGATCCACACCACCGACAAGCCGGTGCAATCAGTGGCCGACCTGCGCGGCCTCAAGCTGCGCGCACCGACCCGCCAGGTCACCAAGCTCATGGGCGTGCTGGGCGCTACACCCGTGGGCATGCCGCTGCCAGGCATTCCCGACGCCTTGAGCAAGGGCACCATCACCGGCTGCGTGATCCCCTGGGAAGTGGTGCCGTCGATCAAGGTCCACGAGCTGACCAAGTTCCACGCTGAATTCGACCCGGCGGGTGGCTCGCTCTACACCACGACGTTCGTGATGGCCATGAACAAGGCGAAGTACACGTCGCTGGCGCCCGATCTGAAGAAGGTCATCGACAACAACTCCGGCATGGCCACTTCCGCCTGGCTTGGCCGGGTGCAACAGGGCAACGACCCGCTGGGCCGCAAGGCGGCAGTCGACCGCAAGAACACGATCTTCACCGTCAGTGCTGCCGAAGCGCAGGAGTTCCGCCGCAAGTCGCGCTCGATCGAGGTCGAGTGGATGGAAGACATGAACAAGCGTGGCTTCGACGGCCGCAAACTGCTCGAAGCCGCGCGCGCGCTGATCGAGAAACACGGCAAGTCGACGCCGGCACAAAAAGCCTGACCCGCCGCCGGGCCGGGCAATCCGAAGGCTCCTGCGGGGGCCTTTTTTGCTTTCAAACTACACTGAACCCATGTACCACAGCCCGATCAAGCACTGCAAGAACTGCGGCCATGCCGTGCTCTACCGCGTCCCGGACGACGGTGACACCCGCGAGCGCGCGGTTTGCCCGGGCTGCCACACGATCCACTACGAGAACCCGCTCAACGTGGTCGGGACCGTGCCCCATCTGGGCAGCCGCGTGCTGCTGTGCAAGCGCAATATCGAGCCCCGCAAGGGCAAATGGACCCTGCCCGCCGGTTTCATGGAATTGCAGGAAACCACCGCCCAGGGTGCTGCGCGTGAAACCCAGGAGGAGGCCGGTGCCCATTTCGAGATGGAGGGCCTGTTCTCGATCCTGAACGTCGCGCGTGTCGGCCAAGTGCATCTGTTCTACACGGCGCGCCTGCTCGATGATCAGTTCGACCCCGGTCACGAGACCATGGAGGCCCGGCTGTTTGAAGAGGCCGACATTCCCTGGGACGAGATCGCGTTTCGGACTGTCAAGGAAACCCTTGAGCATTACTTCGCCGATCGGCGCTCCGGCTGCCTGCTGTTCCATACCATCGACATCGGCTGACGAAACAGTTATAAACAAGCCACCCCTACCGGAAGTGAAGACCGGCCCTCGGAGGTTCGAACATGAAGCAACAGCGGTTCTGGAACGTCGACCTGATCGAACTGATCAAGGTCTGGATTTCTGACATGGGGGTTTTTCTGCTCACGGCCCTCACCTTCGTCGGCATGGCGATACCGGTGCTGATCCCGATGCTGGTCCTCTGGTACCTGGCTTCAATCGATTTCAAAGTGCGCCCCTGAGCCCCAGGCCACCCGCAGGCTTTCAGACCGTTGTGCACCAGGGCGCGGTGTCGTGCACCAGGCCCATCCAGATCGCCCAGCCAGACATCACGGCCAGAGCCAACCCGGCCAGTCGCACGCCCCATTGTCCAGACCGGTCGCCGCGCAGACGCAACCACAGCCAAGGGCCAGCCATCATGGACACGCTGGTGCCTAGCGCAAACAGGGCCATCACCATCGCTCCCTGCAGCGCGTTGGCCGTCAAGGTGGCCACCAGCAGTGCGGAATACAGCAGGCCGCAAGGCAACAGAGCCCAGACTGTGCCGATCAGCAGCGGGGCCCCGACTTGGTGGCCACTGACCCAGCCGCGTGTGCGCTTCCAGATGGCCTTGCCCGTGCTGTCAAGCCAGAGCGGCTGGCGCGCGTTAAAGAGCAGCAGCAGGCCGAGCACCACAGCCGCCACATGGAATAACGTCCATACCGGGCGAATCGCAGCCGACTGGGTGGTGAGCCAGCCCAATCCCTGCATGGAGGCCGCCGCCAGGCCGCCAAGCATCGAATAGCCGGCGATCCGGCCCATCTGGAAAGTCCACATGGCCCGATTACCGCGGGAACCGGCCGCCCGACCGATACCGGCACAGGCAGCGCCACACATGACGACACAGTGGGGGCCACCCACCAAGCCCATCAACAAGGCGGTGATCGCAAGAGAACTCTCCATCCGTACAACTCTAGATGATTTTCGAGAAGCGCGACCGGTTGCGGTCGGTTTGCAGGTAGCGGTCGAAAACCATGGCGACGGCACGCACGAAGAACCAGCCCATGGGCGTGACTTGCACGCCAGTCTCGTCCAAAGCCACGAGCCCCTGGTCGCACAGCTTGCGCAGGGCCTCCAGTTCGGGCGCGAAGTAGCTGCGGGAGTCGATCAGCCACGCCAGGTCGATCGATTCGAACAGCCACTGGCCCTGGCACATCAGCGCCATGATCACCGCGCGGCGAAGGAGGTCGTCGCGCGTGAGGGCCAGGCCCCGCGCCACGGGAAAGCGGCCTTGGTCGATGGCGTCATAGTACTCGTCCAGGGTCTTTGCGTTCTGGCTGTAAGTGGCGCCGATGCGGCCGATCGATGACACACCCAGCCCGATCAGGTCGCAGTCGGGCTGCGTGCTGTAGCCCTGGAAGTTGCGGTGCAGGCGACCCTGGCGCTTGGCCACGGCCAGGGGGTCGGTGGGCAGCGCGAAATGGTCCATGCCCACATAGACATAACCGGCGCCGATCATCGATTCCAGCGAGCGGGACAGCATCGCCACCTTGGACGAGGCATCGGGCAGGTCGACCGTGGCAATCCGCCGTTGCGGCTTGAAGCGCTCGGGCAGGTGCGCATAGGCATACAGGGCCACACGGTCCGGCCGCAACTCGGAGACCTGTTGCAGCGTGCGGTCGAACGATTCCGGCGTCTGCAGGGGCAAACCGTAGATCAGGTCGACATTCACAGAGTCGAAGCCCCGCGCGCGGGCCGCCGCCACCAGCGCAAACACCTGCTCCATCGGTTGCACCCGATGGATGGCCTTTTGCACCGCCGGGTCGAAATCCTGCACGCCGAAGCTCAGCCGGTTGAAGCCCAGCTCGGCCAGGGTGTCAAGCCGTTGGGGGTCGACAGTGCGGGGGTCGACCTCGATGGAATACTCGCCGCCCTGCGCCAGTCGAAAGCTGCGCTTGAGCATGTCCATGAGCTCGCGCAGTTCGTCGTCGTCGAGGAAAGTAGGACTGCCGCCACCCAGGTGCAGTTGGGTGACGGTCTGCCCCAGGCCGAGGTGCTGGGTGTGCAGATCCATTTCGCGACTCAGGTACTCCAGGTAGGTGGCGGCATTCTCGTGGTGGCGGGTGATGACCTTGTTGCAGGCACAGTAGTAACACACCGACTCGCAAAACGGAATGTGCACATACAGCGACAAGGGCAGCGCCATGGCTGCAGCGCCCGAGCGCCGCTGGCGCAGCCCCTGCAGGTAGTGCTGGTCGGTGAAGGCTTCGACAAACCGGTCTGCCGTCGGGTACGATGTATAACGGGGCCCGGAGACGTCCAATCGCCGGAGCAATTCAGCGGATACAGGTTCGGACGCGACAGACAACATGCAAAACTCCCAGGGCCATGGGGTCAATGTGCCTGAGCGTCACGTAGCCTGACTTGATCAACATCAACAGTTCACCATCCACGAGGCGGCACAATTGACCTACATCAGGAGCCACCATGCTGAACCCTAGCACCCACGAACCAGCCCCGACGACTCGCGGCAATGATGCGTTTCACCATCCTGTCACGCCGATCATGCCGCTCGATGGCAAAACCATCAAAGTGGCCTGCTCCAGCTGTAATCTGCGCGAGTTGTGCATGCCGCTCGGTCTCAGCCATGACGAACTCGACCGAATCGATGACCTGGTGGCCAACCGGCGCAAGGTCAAGCGCGGTGCCCCGCTATTTCGCAATGGCGACAGCTTCACCAGCCTGTATGCCATCCGTACCGGCTTCTTCAAGACCTGTATTGCCTCCGAGGACGGCCGCCACCAGGTCACAGGTTTCCAGATGGCCGGCGAGATCGTGGGCCTGGACGGCATCGTCAACGACCACCACACCTGCGACGCGATCGCCCTGGAGGATGCCGAGGTCTGCGTCATGCCTTTTGACCGCATCGAAGACCTGTCCCACCAGATCCACGCGCTGCAGCGCCATGTGCACAAGATCATGAGCCGCGAGATCGTGCGCGAACATGGCGTGATGCTGCTGCTGGGCAGCATGCGCGCCGAAGAGCGGCTGGCGGCCTTCCTGCTGAATCTGGTGCAACGCCTGCACGCACGCGGTTTCTCGCAGTCCGAGTTGGTGCTGCGCATGACCCGCGAGGAAATCGGAAGCTACCTCGGCCTCAAGCTCGAGACGGTGAGCCGCACGTTTTCAAAGTTCGTCGAAGAGGGCATTGTCGAAGTGAAGCAGCGCCATGTGCGCATCGTCGACTCCGAGGCCCTCAGGCTGATCGTGAACCCGCAGGTCTGCTCCTGAGCCGACCTGGCGGGCCCGGCTTCAAGGTTTCGCCGGCACTCGCTCCCGGGGTACCGGTACCACGCCGGTTGCGGCATGGTTGCGGCCGGCCATCGCCGGTGCCAGGCTGGCCGGCGCCGCATCCAGCGTCTTGTTGATCTCGACACCCTTGCGGTAATAATCTGCGTCGACCACCGGGTCGGGGTAGCGGATGGCAAGAAACAGCGTGACAAAACTGGCGACCACGACTACGGCCGGGCCGGAGATCACCAACCAGACATGGCCGAACTTCCACCAGGCGGGGGGTGCGGGAGCGGTGGGCGTCACAGGCATGGAGGCTCCTGAAAGGGGTCGGTCACTCATTTGCTGGCCACCGCGCCCGTGTTGGACAGGCTCCACACATACGACGCCAGCACATGCAGCTGGGCCGGGCCGAATTTCTCACCCTGCGCCGGCATGGCATTCATCTTGCCGTTGTTGATCATGGCCACGATGGCTGCCTCGCCGTACCCGTGCAGCCAGATGTCGTCGGTCAGGTTCGGCGCACCGACGGCCTGCAGACCTTTGCCATCGGCACCATGGCAGGCAGCGCAGACAGCAAACTTGGACTTGCCCAGCGCAGCCCTGACCGAGTCATGCGGGCTGCCCGACAGGCTCAGCACGTACTGGGCCACGTTGCGCACATCATCCGGCGTGCCGACTGCCGCCGCCAGCGGGGGCATGTTGCCGATCCGGCCGTTGTTCAGCGTTTCCAGGATCTTGTCCGGGGTGCCGCCGTACAGCCAGTCACCGTCGGTCAGGTTGGGAAAGCCCTTGGCGCCTCGAGCATCGGACCCGTGGCACTGCGCACAGTTGTTCATGAACAGGCGCTCGCCGATGGCCATGGCCTGCGGATCACGGGCCACGTCCTCGGGCTTCATAGCAGTGAACTTTGCATACAGGGGTGCTACCTGCACTTCGCCCTTCTTCATCTCGGCCGCGTGTTGCGCAGTCGAACTCCAACCCAGTTGGCCGGCATAGGCGCCCAGCCCGGGGTAGAGCGCCAGGTAGACCAGAGAGAAGACGATGGTGATGACGAACATATACACCCACCAGCGCGGCAGCGGGTTGTTCATCTCGCGCAGATCGCCGTCCCAGACGTGACCGGTGGTGTTGTCATTGGCCGTCATGGCCTTGGCCTTGCCAGACATCCACAGGAGCACCAGGCAAGCGAGGATGCTCACCACCGTGATGCCTGCGACATACAAGGACCAGAAGCTGTTGGTGAAGTCACTCATTTTTATTCCTTGTGAAGCCGGTCAATCTTGCTCGAAGGGCAAGTTGGCCGCCTGCTCGAAATCGGTCTTGCGGCCCTTGGACCAGGCCCAGAACACGATGCCCAAGAAGACCGTGAAAGCAAGCACGGTTGCGACGGAACGGAGGGTGTTGACATCCATGATGTAATCTCGTGACTTACTTGAGCGCCAGGCCCAGAACCTGAAGGTAAGCGATGGTGGCCTCCATCTCGGTCTTACCCTTGACCTCTTCAGACGCCTTGGCGATCTGCTCGTCGGTGTAGGGCACACCGACGATACGTAGGGCCTTCATGTGGCCCGGCAGCGAGGCCGCGTCCACCAGGTTCTTGTCGAGCCATGGATAGGGAGGCATGTTCGACTCGGGCACCAGATCGCGTGGGTTGATCAGGTGGGTGCGGTGCCAGTCGTCGCTGTATTTGCCGCCGACCCGCGCCAGATCGGGGCCGGTACGCTTGCTGCCCCACTGGAACGGGTGGTCGTAGACCGACTCGCCCGCCACCGAATAGTGACCATAACGCAGGGTCTCTGCGCGGAATGGCCGGATCATCTGCGAGTGGCAGTTGTAGCAGCCTTCGCGGATGTAGACATCGCGCCCGGCCAGTTGCAACGGGGTGTAAGGCAACACCCCCTTGATCGGCTCGGTGGTCGACTTCTGGAAGAACAGCGGCACGATCTCGACCAGGCCGCCGAACAGCAGCACGACCAGGATCAGCACGATCATCAGGAAGTTGTTGGTCTCAATCTTCTCGTGGGAGAAGCCGGAGGATGATTTGTTGTCAGCCATGTTGGTTTCCTCTCAAGCGTGGGCAACGGCGGCCGGGATCCTGACCGTGCTGGCCTGGCCAGCGGTCGCAGTCTTGAGCACGTTCCACAGCATGATCAGCATGCCACCGAAATACAGCGTGCCACCCAGCAGGCGCAGCACGTAGAACGGGAAGGTCGCCTTGACCGACTCGACGAAAGTGTAGGTGAGGGTGCCGTCCGGATTGACCGCGCGCCACATCAGGCCCTGCATCACACCGGCAATCCACATCGCCGCGATATAGATCACGATGCCGATGGTGGCGGTCCAGAAGTGCACCTCGATCGCCTTCACGCTGTACATCTGGGTGCGACCGAACAGGCGCGGGATCAGGTAGTACATGCTGCCCATGGTGACCAGGCCGACCCAGCCCAGGGCGCCGGAGTGCACATGGCCAATGGTCCAGTCGGTGTAATGGCTCAACGCGTTGACCGTCTTGATCGACATCATCGGGCCTTCGAAGGTGCTCATGCCGTAGAAGGACAACGAGACGATCAGGAAGCGCAGGATCGGGTCGTCGCGCAGCTTGTGCCAGGCGCCCGATAGGGTCATGATGCCGTTGATCATGCCGCCCCAGCTCGGGGCCAGCAGAATCAGCGAAAACACCATGCCCACCGATTGCGTCCAGTCGGGCAGCGCGGTGTAATGCAGGTGGTGCGGGCCGGCCCACATGTAGGTGAAGATCAGTGCCCAGAAATGCACGATCGAGAGCCGGTAGCTGTACACCGGGCGGCCAGCCTGCTTGGGAATGAAGTAGTACATCATGCCCAGGAAGCCGGCGGTCAGGAAGAAGCCCACGGCATTGTGACCGTACCACCACTGCACCATGGCGTCCTGAACACCGGCATAGGCCGAATAGGACTTCATCATGCCGGCCGGGATCGCAGCGCTGTTGACCAGATGCAGCAGGGCCACCGCCAGAATGAAAGCACCGAAGAACCAGTTGGCCACATAGATGTGGCGCACCTTTCGGGTGCCGATGGTACCGAAGAAAACGATGGCAAAAGACACCCAGACGACGGTGATCAGGATGTCGATCGGCCACTCGAGCTCGGCATATTCCTTGCCCTGGGTATACCCCAGCGGCAGCGAGATGGCGGCGCACAGGATCACCAGTTGCCAGCCCCAGAAAGTGAACGCGGCCAGCGTGTCGTTGAAGATGCGTACCTGGCAGGTGCGCTGCACGACGTAATAAGCCGACGCGAACAAGCCGCAGCCACCAAACGCAAAGATCACGGCATTGGTGTGCAATGGACGCAATCGCCCATAAGTCAACCAGGGTATGCCGAAGTTGAGTTCAGGCCAGGTGAGCTGGGCCGCAATGATGACACCGACCAGCATGCCCACTACGCCCCAGACAACGGTCATGATCGCGAACTGGCGCACGACCGTATCGTTGTAAGCGACCGCTTTTGTATTTGCGAAGACCATTTCTACCTCTTCTTGATTGAACCGATGACAGTTTCCTCCGTCAGGCCGGCAGTCAACTTGACGAACATCAACGTCGACTCAGACATCCCGTGATTCGTCCAGGATGCGCGTACCTTCGGACTCGATATCCTCGAATTGCCCGCGGTACACCGCCCACCACAGCCCCGCCAGGATGAAGAACACCAGCACCACGGACAACGGGATCAGCAGATACAGGATGTCCATCAGTGCACCGTCCGTTGCTGATCGGTTGCTGACAGGCGCAGCGCATTGAGCACCACGATCAGTGAACTGGTCGCCATGCCCAGCCCTGCAAGCCAGGCCGGCAGCCAGCCTGCCACCGCCAGCGGGACGCACGCGATGTTGTAGCCCAGCGCCCAGCCCAGGTTCTGGCGCACGATCCGCATCGTGCGCCGCGCCAGTTGCAGCGTGCGCCCGACATCGGACAGATGCTCGCCCAGCACGACGAAGTCGGCTTGCGACTGCGCCAGCGGAACAGCCTGCCCGAATGCAAACGACACGTCGGCTGCGGCCAGTACCGGACCGTCGTTGAGGCCATCACCGACCATGGCCACGCGACAGCCACGCGCCTGCAAGGCGCGCACGATGTCCAGTTTCATGTCGGGCGTGCAATTCGACTGCACCTGGTCAATGCCGCACGCGTGGCCGACGGCGGCAGCCGCGCCCGCATCGTCGCCCGACAGCATGTGCACGGACATCCCGGCGGCCTGCAGCGCGGCCACGGTGGCGCGCGCATCGTCACGCACATCCTGCGCCAGTTCGAAGGTCGCCAGCCAGCCCTGGTCGTCACTCAGAAAGGTCTGGTGCAGGCCGCCGCCGGTGGCGGGCTCCAGCCCGCAGAAGGCCGCCGATCCCAGGCGCATGCGGGCGCTGGCGGCGGTGTCCAGGGTGTCGGTCAACATCCCCTGCAGACCCTGCCCCACCGTTTCGACCACGCCCTGGGCGCGCCAGCGTGTGCCCTGTGGCAGCGCCTGCCCGGCCATCGCCAGGGCGCGCGACACGGGGTGCAGTGACTGGTGCGCCAGAGCACCGGCCTGCGCCAGCACCTGTTCAGTATCTGCGCTGGCCCGCACCCGCACCGTGCGGACCGTCATGGCATTGCGCGTGAGTGTGCCGGTCTTGTCGAACACGACAGTGTCGACGGCGGCCAGCGCCTCCAGCGCCTGGAGCCGGCGCACCAGCACGCCGGCGCGCGCCAGTGTGCCGGCGCTGGCCAGCATCGCCGTCGGGGTGGCCAGCGACAGAGCGCACGGGCAAGTGACGATCAGCACCGCAACGGCCACCATCAGTGCATGGCCGGGGTCACGCTCCCACCAGAAGGCACAGGCCGCTGCCGCGGCCACCAGCACCCCGATCAGGAAGGGCTTGGCCAGGCGGTCCGCCAGCATGGCCAGCCGCGGTTTGGTGGTGGCCGCTGTCTGCATGAGCGCGACGATCTGGGCAAACCGCGTGTCCTGTCCGATGCGCTCTACCCGGATCTCCACCGCGGCGCTGAGGTTGTGGCTGCCGGCGACCACCGCTGCGCCAACATCCTTCGTCACCGGATGGGACTCGCCCGTCAGGAGTGCCTGATCGACCTGGGTGTCACCGGCGATGATTTCGGCATCGGCGGGAAAAGCGTCACCCGGGAGCACCAGAACCCGATCGTCCAGGCGCAGACACCGGGCGGCCACGGTTTCGAAGCTGCCGTCGGGCCGGCGCCGCTGCACGGCATCCGGCAGGCGATTCATCATCGCATCCAGCCAGCCCGCAGTGCGGTCCCGCAGCCGCATCTCGAGCCAGCGGCCCGTCAGCAGAAAGAACACGAACATCGTCAGCGAGTCAAAGAACACCTCGCGCCCGAAAAGTCCCTGGGGATCGAAGGTGCCCGCCGTGCTGACCACGAAGGTGATCCCCATGCCCAGCGCAACCGGCAGATCCATGCTGATACGGCGCTGGGCCAGATCCCGCAAGGCGCTGCGGAAGAACGGACCGCACGAGAACAGGATCACCGGCAGCGTGAGGACCCAGGAGGCCCAGCGCAGCAGTTGCTCCATCTCTGCGCTGAGGTCCCCCGGCTGGGCAATGTAGGCCGGGTACGCATACATCATGACCTGCATCATGCACAGGCCGGCCACCAGCCAGCGCCACAGGGCCCGGCGGGTTTCGCTGCGCCGCTGTTCGCGTGCGTGGCTGTCGTTGGCAGGCAGTGCCGCATACCCGGCGCGGCGGATGGCCTGCATCCATTCGGAAGGCTTGACGGCGTCGGGAGACCAGACCACGCGGGCGCGGTGGCTGCCGGCGCTGACCTCGGCACCGATGACACCCGGCACCTGTTGCAAGGCATCTTCGATGGTGAGGGCGCAAGCGGCGCAGGTCATGCCCTGCACGACCACGTGCGACTCGATACAACCGGGCCGTTCCGCATGGGGCCGACTGAAGGCGTTCCACTCGTCCGGGTCGTCAAGGACCTGCCAGACACCGGGGCCCTGGAGTGCACCGGCTCCCCGGCTGAGACCCGACGGTTCTACGGGCGCTGCCGTGGCAGCCGTGTCGGTCGGGTCGAGCGTGGCACTCAGCATGAAGTCAAGGTTAGCGGCAGGGACCTCGATCGAACTTGACCTGGATCAAGTCATCGATCGGGTCTGCGCCTTAAATTCACCCTGTCAAGCATCCACAACCGAGGAGTTCACCATGTACCAGCGCATTCTTGTTGCCACCGATGGCTCCACTTTGTCGAAGAAGGCCGTCAACAGCGCCATCGCCCTCGCCGCCCTCACCGGCGCCGAACTGGTGGCACTCAAGGTGGTCCCCCGCTACCCGCAGAGCTACTTCGAGGGTGGCATCGTGCTCCAGGTGTCCGAAGTCGAGCGGATCGAGAAGCAATGGACCGAAAGCGGCCAGGCCATCGTGGATGGCGTGCAGAAGGCGGGGCTGGCGAAAGGCGTGAAGGTCAAGCCAGTAACCGCCCGCTCCGATCTGGTGTCGGACGCGATCATCAGCGCCGCCAAGAAGCACAAGTGCGACCTGATCGTCATGGCATCGCACGGCCGCCGGGGCATCAAGCGCCTGCTGCTGGGCAGCGAGACACAGCTGGTGCTGACGCACTCGCATATTCCGGTGCTGGTGCTGCGCTGAACGCCGCGCCCGGCGCGGCGTTCAGTGTGGCGGCTTAGGCCGGCACGAACAGCTGGCGGTACCTGTGGCGCAGCAGGTTCTTCTGGACCTTGCCCATCGCGTTGCGCGGCAAGTCGTGTGCCAGGAAGCAGCGCTTGGGAATCTTGAAATTCGCCAGACTCGCCTTGAGCGTGGCAAGAATTGCTTCGGGATCCAACACCGCGCCGGGTTTGGCGGTCACCACCGCGACCCCGACCTCGCCAAAGTCCGGATGCGGCACGCCGACGACGGCACTCTCTGCCACACCGGCCATCTCGTTGATGCAGGCTTCGATCTCGGCCGGGTAGACGTTGTAACCGCCACTGATGATCAGGTCATTGCTGCGGCCGACGATGCACACATATCCCAGTGCATCCACCAGTCCGACATCGCCGGTGCGAAAGTACCCATCGGCGGTGAACTCCTCGCGGGTCTTGTCGGGCATGCGCCAGTACCCCTGGAACACATTCGGGCCACGCACCTCGATGCCACCGATCTCGCCCTGCGGCAGGCTGCAGCCATCGCCACCGCAGACACGCAATTGCACGCCGGGCAGCGCAAAGCCCACCGTGCCGCCGCGGCGCACGCCATCGGCCGGATGGCAGGGGTTGGAGGTGAGCATGGCGGTCTCGGACATGCCATATCGCTCCAGGATCGTGTGGCCGGTGCGCCGCTGCCATTCGGTGAAGGTCTCGATCAGCAGCGGGGCCGAGCCTGCAATGAACAGGCGGATGTTGCGGCAGGCCGCGCGGTCCAGTCCAGGCTCGGCGAGCAGACGCACGTAGAGCGTGGGAACACCCATGAACACGGTGGCCTCGGGCAGCCGCCGGACCACGGCACGCGCGTCGAAGCGCGCAAACCAGAGCATCTTGCTGCCATTCATGAGCGCGCCGTGCAAGGCCACGAACAGGCCATGCACGTGGAAGATCGGCAGCGCGTGGATCAACACGTCACCGCCCTGCTCTGCCGTGCGCCAGCCCCAAACCGATTGAAGTACCCGGGCGTTGCTGAGCAGGTTGGCATGCGACAGCATGGCGCCTTTGCTGCGACCGGTGGTGCCACTGGTATACAAAATAGCGGCCAGATCGTCCCCGCAGCGCGGTACGACCTGGTGCCGGTCGCTGCAATGCGCTGCCCGCTGCAGCAAGCTGCCGGTGCGGTCATCGTCGAGCGTGAATACATGGCGCGAACCCGCCTGGAACGCGATCTTGCTGACCCATCCGAAGTTCTTCGACGCGCACACCACCACGGCGGGCTCGGCGTTACCGATGAAATAGGCGATCTCGGTGCTCTGGTAGGCCGTGTTCAGCGGCAGGAACACGTGGCCGGCGCGCAGTGTGGCCAGGTACAGCAGCGCCGCCTCAACCGACTTCTCGACCTGCACTGCAATGCGCGATGCGGGGGGAAGCGCCAGGCTGTCCAGCAGGTTGGCGAGCATGGCACAGGCCCGGTCGAGATCGCGCCAACTGTAGTGCAGGGCGTTGTCGGTCTCGATGGCAATGCTGTCCAGATCGTCGGGAAAGGCCGCGCGCAGGGCCTCGAAAAGATTCATGTCGTTGGCGGACGTCCGCATCATCCACCGTGGCCCGCTTCAGTCCCCGCTGCAGGACGCTTTGCCGCCGTACGGCCGAACCACCACCACAAGGCAGCACCGGCCAGCACCATGGGCACGCACAACCACTGCCCCATGCTCATGCCAAGCGCCAGCAGGCCGAGATGGGCATCGGGTTCGCGGAAGAACTCGGCCACGAAGCGGAACACGCCATACCCCCCCAGAAATACCGCTGCCACGCGGCCCTGCGCGCGCTCGCGCCGGGCGTACAGCCACAGAATCAGGAACAGCAGCAGACCCTCGAGCAGGAACTGGTACACCTGCGAGGGATGGCGTGGCAGTTCGCCGGCACCGCGAAACACCATGCCCCAAGGCAGGCCCGGGTCGCTGAGACGGCCGGGCAGTTCTCCATTGATGAAGTTGCCGACCCGCCCCGCCGCCAGGCCGGTGGGCACGCAAGGGGCCACAAAGTCGGCCACCTGCCAGAACGGACGCTGGCGCGAACGCGCAAACCAGACCATGGCCACCACTACGCCCAGCATGCCACCATGAAAACTCATGCCGCCCTGCCACACGGCGAACACCTCCAGCGGGTGGGCCAGGTAGTAGGCCGGTTTGTAGAACACGCAATACCCCAACCTGCCGCCGAGGACCACGCCCAGCACCCCCAGGAACAGGATGTCCTCGACATCCTTGCGGCTCCAGGCCTGTGCGCCGGTCAATCGCGCAAATGGCGGGTGCTGCAGACGCCGTGCACCCAGCCACAGAAACAGACCGAAGGCAGCCAGATAGGTCAGCCCGTACCAGTGCACGGCCAGGGGTCCGATCTGCAGGGCGATCGGGTCGATATTCGGGTGAATCAGCATGCCGGGATTGTGCACGGGCGCACCGGCCCGGTTTCAGCGCGCGAGAAAGGCGTCGGTCTCCGACAGGCTCAGCGACGCTTCTTGGAGTTGGTGCCGATCGCCGTCTTGTTGCGCTCGATGCGTTGGTCACGCCGGGCCATCTCGCGCTCCATGGCCTTTCGCTTGGTGTAGCCACTGGCATCCGCCCATGCCCACCAGGCGACGGCCAAGGCGAATGGCGCCATGACCGTCCACCAGCTCCAACTGGCGACCGGACCATACTCCAGGTACTTCATGGCAAGAAGAATCAATCCCAGACCGAGAAAATACATGGTGCTGCTCCCCTGCTCCGACACATCTGTTCACAATGACGGTCAACGTGCGTCACTACAATCGCGTTGAAACACTGTAACCGAAGCATGAGGAACATGATGAATTTAGCCAACTTTGCGCGAATGGCTGTGCTGCTGACCGTGGTCACGGGCGCTCCAGCGTTTGCCGATCAGGCGCTGGCGACCGCCAAGAATTGCATGACATGCCATGCCGTCGAAAAAAAGGTTGTCGGCCCAAGCTACAAGGAAGTGGCTGCCAAGTACGCAAATCAAAAGGACGCGGTCGACAAGCTTGCGGGCAAAATTCTCAAGGGGGGATCCGGCGTCTTTGGCGTCGTGCCCATGCCGGCGAACACGCAGGTCAGCGAGGCCGAGGCAAAAAAGCTTGCCGCCTGGGTGTTGAGCCTGAAGTAACGCGCCTGCAGCCCCGAATTACCAAGCCTGCCCAAGCTGGTCGAGAATCGCCGGGTTCTCCAGGGTCGACGTATCCTGTGTAACAGCTTCACCCTTGGCGATCGACCGCAGCAATCGACGCATGATCTTGCCGGACCGTGTCTTGGGCAGATTCTCGGCAAAGCGAATTTCCTTTGGCTTGGCAATCGGGCCGATCTCCTTCGCAACCCAGTCACGCAGTTCCTTGGCCATCGCCTTGGCCGCATCGCCCGACGGCCGGGCACCCTTGAGCACCACGAAGGCACAAACCGCTTCGCCAGTGAGATCGTCAGGGCGGCCCACCACAGCGGCCTCTGCCACGAGCGCCGTGTGCGACACCAGTGCCGACTCGATTTCCATGGTGCCCAGACGATGGCCTGACACGTTCAGGACATCATCGATCCGGCCGGTAATACGGAAATAGCCCCTATCGGCACTGCGCACCGCGCCGTCGCCTGCGAGGTACAACTTGCCACCCATCTCTTCGGGAAAATAGGACTTCTTGAAGCGTTCGGGATCGTTCCAGATGGTGCGAATCATCGACGGCCATGGCCGCTTGACGACTAGGATGCCGCCAGTGCCATTGGGAATGTCGTTGCCAACTTCATCCACGATGGCGGCCATGATGCCCGGCAAGGGCAGCGTGCAGCTGCCCGGAACCAGTGGCGTCGCGCCGGGAAGCGGCGTGATCATGTGGCCACCCGTCTCTGTCTGCCAGAAGGTGTCGACGATCGGGCAGCGCTCACGCCCCACGTTCTTGTAGTACCACATCCAGGCTTCGGGATTGATCGGCTCCCCCACCGAGCCAAGAATGCGCAGCGATTGGAGATCGAAGCGGTCTGGGTGGACCTTCGCGTCGCTCTCGGCCGCCTTTATCAGCGAGCGAATGGCCGTGGGGGCGGTGTAGAAGATCGTGCATTGGTGGCGCTCGATCATCTGCCAGAAACGACCTGCATGGGGATAGGTAGGCACCCCTTCAAAGATGATCTGCGTGGCACCTGCGGCCAGCGGACCATAGGCAACATAGGTGTGGCCGGTGATCCAGCCAATGTCGGCGGTACACCAGAAAACGTCCGAGGGCTGCAGGTCAAAGGTCCAGTCCATCGTAAGCCTGGCCCACAGAAGGTAGCCGCCCGTTGAATGCTGCACGCCCTTGGGTTTGCCTGTGGAGCCCGAGGTGTACAGCACGAACAGCGGATGCTCTGCCCCCACAGGCTCTGGCGCACATTCGGTGTTTTGCCCGTCCATCACGTCGGCGAATGTCTTGTCTCGCCCCGCAACCATGTTGCAGGCAGTCATTGTGCGCTGGTAGACGAATACAGTCCGGATGGATTCGCAGCCACCCATGGCCAGACCCTCATCCACAATCGCCTTCAGCGGCAGTTCGCGACCGCCGCGCATCTGGAAGTTGGCGGTGATGACCGCAACGGCGCCCGCATCGATGATGCGCTCCTGCAAGGCCTTGGCAGAAAAGCCGCCAAACACCACACTGTGCGTCGCGCCGATACGCGCGCAGGCCTGCATCGCGACCACGCCCTCCAGCGTCATCGGCATGTAGATCAGCACACGGTCACCCTTGCGGATGCCCTCGGCCTTCAGGGCATTGGCAAACTGGCTGACCTTGGTGAGCAGTTCGCGGTAAGTGGTGCGGGTGACGTTGCCGTCGTCCGATTCGAAGATCACGGCGGTCTTGTTCTCGACGGACGTGCCCATGTGCCGGTCCAGACAATTGGCGCTTGCGTTGAGCTCGCCGTCGTCGAACCATTGGTAGAACGGCGCATGGGATTCATCGAGCGTGCGCGTGAAAGGCTTGGTCCAGACCACGTTGTCGCGCGCCAAACGAGCCCAGAACCCTTCGAAGTCCCGGCTGGCCTCGGCGCAGAGCGCCTCATAGGCGCCCATGCCGGAAATACGTGCAGCCCGCACGGTTGCCTCGCTGGGCGGAAAAACACGGTTCTCGACCAGGACTGACTCAATTGCACTCATCGACTTGTCTCCTCATCTTGGTTGGACAAAAAATTCCCATGCCCGAACTATCCGCGTGAGCACTTACAAGGCACTGACGCGACCGCCCGGCTCGCCCGACACCTACAATTATTGCCCCATATCCCAGCGCATACCAGGACCCCATGAACGACTCCAAACCAAGTCCCGCACCCCGCCTGGGCCCGATATCGGCTTTCATTTTTGCCAGTCGCTGGCTGCAGCTTCCACTCTGTCTGGGCTTGATAGCGGCACAAGCCGTGTATGGGTTCCATTTCTGGGTCGAGTTGGTCCATTTGCTCGAAGCGGTTTTCGGCAGCCAGGTGGCACTGCAGGCGCTGGTCACCAGCATCGGGTACCACGCCGACGTGCAGGTTACAGCGCTGAACGAAACCATCATCATGCTGGTTGTGCTGGCCCTGATCGAAGTAGTGATGATCTCCAACCTGCTCATCATGGTGATCGTCGGTGACTACGAAACCTTCGTGAGCCGCATGAACCGGGAAGACCATCCCGACCAGCCAGAATGGCTGAGCCACGTGAACGCCTCGCTTCTCAAGGTCAAGCTGGCAACGGCCATCATCGGCATTTCATCGATCCACCTGCTGAAGACCTTCATCAATACCGCCAACTACGATGTCAAGGTCCTCATGAGGCAGACCATCATCCACGTCACGTTTCTGCTCTCGGCGCTGGCCATAGCGTACTCCGATCGGCTCATGTCGCACACCGGCGCTGGAGCTGCTGGCCACGGAAATTAACGGTGGCTGCGTTGCCATTGCAACCGGCCCCGGCAGAGGCTCGCTTGCGCGGCCGTATGCGTCTGTTGCGCGTGGCGCTGGCGCTGCTGTTGGTCTTTGCTGTTTCACAAGCGCAGGCAGCCGACGTCGACGGAAGCCGGTTGCACGCTGTGTGGGGCATTCCTTTTGCAGGCCTCCTGCTGTCCATCGCGTTGATGCCTTTGTTGGCCCCGATCTGCTGGCACCACCACTTTGGCAAGGTGGCGCTGGCGTGGTCACTGGCCTTTTTGCTGCCGTTTGCGGTCGTGTTCGGACCGGCGGCGGCCGGGTCGGGCCTGGCACACGCGGCAATTGCAGAATACATACCGTTCATCGTTCTGCTGACGGCACTTTTCACGGTGGCCGGCGGGATCTTCATCAAGGGCAATCTGCATGGCAGCCCCGGTCTCAACACAGCGATCCTTGCCATCGGTGCGGTGCTCGCCAGCTTCATGGGCACGACTGGCGCGTCGATGCTGATGATCCGGCCCATGATCCGCGCCAACGACAACCGGGTGCACAAGGTGCATATGGTCGTCTTTTTCATCTTCATCGTGTCCAATGCCGGCGGCTCACTGACGCCGCTGGGTGACCCGCCCCTGTTCCTGGGGTTCCTCAAGGGGGTCGACTTCTTCTGGACCGTGCAGCACCTGTTTCCACAGACGCTGTTTCTGATCGGCTCCCTGCTCGTGATCTTCTATCTTCTGGACTGGTGGTTCTACCACCACAAGGAAGAAGTCCTGCCCGTCGACCCGACGCCCGACACGCGATCGGTCGGATTCGAAGGTTCGGTCAACTTCCTGCTGCTGGCTGCCATCATCGGCCTGGTTCTGATGAGCGGCTTCTGGAAATCAGGCATCTCCGTGTCGATGTTGGGCCATCAGGTCGGGCTGCCCAGCTTGTTGCGCGACATCGGGCTGGTCGTGGTCACCCTGATGTCGCTGTGGCTGACACCGAGCAGTGCGCATGAGAGCAACCAGTTCGCGTGGGCACCGATGCAGGAGGTTGCCAAGTTGTTCGCTGGCATCTTCCTGACCATCATCCCCGTGATCGCCATGCTCAAAGCCGGCATGAACGGCCCCTTTTCATCGGTGGTCGGCGCCGTCACGCGGCCGGACGGCACGCCCGACCCCGCGATGTATTTCTGGGCCACCGGTGCGCTGAGTTCTTTTCTGGACAACGCCCCCACCTACCTGGTCTTCTTCAACACGGCCGGCGGTGACCCATCCATTCTGATGACAACGTTGGCGCCAACGCTGGCGGCGATTTCGGCCGGGGCGGTTTTCATGGGCGCCAATTCCTATATCGGTAATGCGCCGAACATGATGGTCAAAGCGATCGCGCAAGACCGGGGCGTCAGAATGCCGAGTTTCTTTGGCTACATGTTATGGTCGATTGGCATCCTGTTCCCGCTGTTCGTCATCATGACCATGATCTGGTTTCCCTGACACGCATGTGTCAGCACGCTGGGGCCCTGAAAACACATCGTCAACATCGGCCGGCAAGCTTGATTGCGGCCGATTCACCACCTGCATAACACCATGAATATGACCACCATCCGCCAAGCCGACCTGATCGAGTCCATCGCCGCCGCGCTGCAGTTCATCAGCTACTACCATCCAGCCGACTACATTGCCCACCTGGCCCGCGCCTACGAGCGGGAGCAAAGCCCGGCCGCCAAGGACGCCATTGCCCAGATCCTGACCAACTCGCGCATGAGCGCCGAAGGCCATCGGCCGATCTGTCAGGACACCGGTATCGTCAATGTGTTCCTGAAGATCGGCATGGATGTCCGGTTGGAGGGCTTCGTCGGCACACTGGAAGACGCCATCAACGAAGGGGTGCGGCGAGGGTATAACGACCCCGACAACACATTGCGCGCCTCGATCGTGGCCGACCCCCAGTTCGAACGCAAGAACACCCGCGACAACACCCCTGCCGTGATCAACGTGGAGATCGTCGCCGGAAACAAGCTCGACATCACGGTGGCCGCCAAGGGCGGCGGCTCTGAAAACAAATCCAAACTGGCCATGCTGAACCCGTCCGACTCGGTAGTCGATTGGGTCCTCAAGACCGTTCCGACCATGGGCGCGGGATGGTGCCCGCCCGGCATGCTGGGCATCGGCATCGGTGGCACTGCCGAAAAGGCAGTTCTGCTGGCCAAACAGGCCCTCATGGAGGACATCGACATGCACGACCTGCTGCAACGTGGGCCAAACAGCAAACTAGAGGAACTGCGCATTGAACTGTTCGAGAAAGTCAATGCTTTGGGTATTGGTGCGCAGGGCCTGGGCGGTCTGACCACGGTGCTCGACGTGAAGATCAACATGTACCCCACCCATGCGGCAGGCAAGCCGGTCGCCATGATCCCGAACTGTGCCGCCACCCGCCATGCGCATTTCGTGATGGACGGAAGCGGGCCGGTCTACATGGAGGCTCCGTCGCTGAGCCTATGGCCCGATGTTCACTGGGCCCCAGACTACCAGAAAAGCCGCAGGGTGGACCTGAACACCCTGAGCCGCGACGAGATTGCCGGTTGGAAGGCTGGCGACACCTTGCTGCTAAGTGGACGGATGCTGACCGGCCGCGACGCCGCCCACCAACGCATCCAGGACATGCTGGGCAGAGGCGAGCCATTGCCGGTCGACTTCACCAATCGAACGATTTATTACGTGGGCCCTGTGGATCCGGTTCGCGGGGAAGCGGTCGGGCCGGCGGGCCCCACTACGGCGACCCGTATGGACAAATTCACCGACATGATGCTGACACGCACCGGACTGATCAGCATGATCGGCAAGGCAGAACGCGGCCCGACTGCCATCGAAGCGATCCGCAAGCACAAAAGCGCTTATCTGATGGCCGTGGGGGGTGCCGCTTACCTAGTCAGCAAGGCCATCAAGACGGCAAAGGTGGTGGGGTTTGCCGATCTGGGCATGGAAGCCATCTACGAGTTCGACGTGGTGGATATGCCGGTCACGGTCGCTGTGGACTCCGGCGGCACGAGCGCTCATACCAATGGGCCGGCTGAATGGGCCAGGAAGATTGCCACTGGGCAGTTCAAGACGATCCCGGTTCTTGGCGCCTGATGGCTGCACCGCGCCCGGGCCGGACCGATGCGATCAGGTTCAGCCTCGGGCCATCAGCGCCTGGCCTAGCGCGAACACTGAGTTGGGCACTCTGGCGTGCAACACTTCGGCCTGAGGCTTCTTGAACACGCCTGGCTTCGTAGGGCGTCGCTCCTGTACCTCAACTCCCTTGGCGCGCTGATCATTGACCAGTTTCTGCAGCGTGATCGACTGCATGTAGTCGACGATCCGAGAGTTCAAGGCGTCCCACAGGTCCTGGGTCATGTCCTGCCCCATCGGATCGTCCTGCGACGAGTCACCGCGGCCATCGCCGGCACGTTTGCCATCGACCGCCCGGATGATGTCTGCCACCGTGATGCTGCCTGCACTTTGCCCCAGGCTGTAGCCTCCCCCGGGGCCGCGGGTGCTCTCTACAAGACTATGCTGGCGCAACTTGCTGAACATCTGCTCCAGGTAGGACAGCGAGATTTGCTGACGTGCCGCGATGTCGGACAGAGGAACGGGCCCCTGCCGCTCGTACAGCGCCACTTCAATCATTGCCGTCACGGCAAAACGGCCCTTGGTGCTCAATCGCATGGTTCTTACTCCTGTCGGCGTCACCGAATGTGACCCGATGAACTCTACGGACAATATCACTTCGCGTAAATTCGCATTTGCAACAATTTAACTTCGTATAAATCGAACAATGAACTTCAAGCACCTGCACTACTTCTGGGTCACAGCCAAGGCCGGCGGCATCATGCGCGCCGGTGAACAACTGCACACAACGCCACAGACGCTGTCCGGTCAGATCAAACTGCTCGAGGAATGGTTGGGGCGACGGCTGTTCCGAAAGAATGGGCGCCAGTTGGAACTTACCGAAGATGGCCGCCTGGCGCTCGGGTACGCAGACCAGATCTTTACCCTGGGTACCGAGCTGGAGAATGCCGTGCGCCAAGCCCGCGGCGGCCAGACTGTGCTCGACTTTCGGGTCGGGGTGGCAGACTCGGTTGCCAAGTCGGTGGCCTATCGCCTGCTGGAGCCGGCCCTGTCCGTCGCCGAACCCGTGCGCCTCATCTGCAGCGAAGGCAAGTTCACCGACCTGTTGTCTCAGTTGGCGCTACATCGGCTCGATCTGGTGATTGCCGACGAACCCCTGTCACGCCGCATCAGCGTCAAAGCGTTCAATCACCCCCTGGGCAGCACCACCATGAGCTTCTTTTGCGCACCGCATCTGCGCAAAAAGTTGACCGGCGGTTTTCCGGAGTGTCTGAATGGCATGCCCATGCTGATCCAGGGAGCGTCGGCTTCTATCCGGCAGCAGTTAGAGGGCTGGCTCACGCGGCACCAAGTCCACCCGCGCATCATCGGTGAATTTGACGATGGCGCATTGATGACAGCGTTTGGACGCGAAGGCCGCGGCGTGTTCATGGGGCCTGCCGTGCTGGAGGCAGAAACCGTGGCCCAGTTTGGCGTGGAGGTGATAGGTCGCAGCGACGAGATGGTCGAAGAGTTTTTTGCCGTCTCCATTGAACGGCGCATCACGCATCCGTGCGTCGTCTCGATCACCGACGCGGCGCGCGGCCAACTGTTCAGTGACTGATGGCGTGCCTGGCGCTACAACTGCTCCAGCTTGGCGTACAGACGAACCAACTCGTCATTCAGGGCGCGGCGCGCGTGCGGCAGCACCTTGGCCGTCTCGTTTGCCGAAACACGGGATTTGGCGAACGCCTGGAGGAGGCATGTCAACAGAACATTGCGCTCATAGTTGCGCAACCCCCGGACACCCAGGGCCTTGCCCTTGGCGCGCAACTTTTCGAAGGCCAGGGTGGCGGTGTGGAAATCCGCTTTCTCGGTCGAAGCGTCGTCCACCATGGGCTCAATCGCGAGTGCAAACCCGGTTGCAGAAAAGTTCGGGTCGCCGCCGGCGCTGCGCATCGCCGCCATGGACTCCCTGATCGCGTTCTCGAACCCGCGGGCCAGGTCGTCCGATGCCATCTTGAGCAGCAAACCACAATAACTGGCATCCGCCAGTTGCTGATCAGCACCAATGGAATTCTGCATGGCAGCCACCATGCGCAGCATCATGGCGTTGGCGTTCTTGACCAGGATCTCGGGCAGTCGCGCAACGGTTTGCTTGAATAGGTCACTCATGGATGGACACCGGTCGGCAGGATGGGGAGATGACCGACTGGTTTGCTCGCGGCCATCGCAGTCGAATGTAACCAAGTTCGCCGCGAATTGGTACGCCGAGCGCTGATCAATCTGCCATCGCACGCATTTGTTGCGTATCCTTTCGGTTTGTTGCGATGTGCGCCGGGACGCCGTACTGGGCCAACATGGCCCACCTTGTCTTAGGCATGACCGAGCGCCGTCTTCTCGACATGACCGGGAACCACGCCGAAAACCCGACCATGGACCTGCCTTGCCGCACGGTTTTTGCCCATGGCCAGAAGTTGATTGAGATTGTCGGGCCAGTAGCAGAGGTCTTGGCGGAAATCGCAGCGCTGCATCGGGAATTCCGGGCCCGAGCCTTCGGGACGGTTTCATGCCATTCAGCCCAGCCGTATCGCTAGGAGTTCGACCAGGCCCATCGCGAGGTTCATCGATAGGCACGATGACAGAAAGAACCGAGACGGTTTTGAACCCAATACACATGATTGGGCTGCCGGAACAGATCAATCGGCTGGACCCGAAAGTTACACAAGGTCCCATCGGGTCATCCACTCGCTGCCCCAGAACCAGACCATCGACACCAGGCCTGCTGTCATGGCGAGCGCGAAGGCGGCTGCCACCATGCCAAGGAGCATCGCGACGCCGTCCCGAAAGACCAACGCCAGTCCGATAAGCATCAACGCCACGGCCGGCAGAACGTTGCCGAAGGGAATCGGCAAAACAACGATCACCGCCATCAACCCCACCGTTGCGGAGGGCCATGATCGCCTGCCCACACACGCAAAATCGGCGAAGCGCATCTTCGCCAGACGGCCCGCCACACCATAGGTGCTGGCCAACAGCGCCAGCACCCGTAGCGCCCAGGGGCGGGGCAGCTCAATCCTGGCCACCCACTCTGGCAGATGCTCCGCCGCCTGACCACGCCACATGGCGACCGCCAGGGCGGCCAACCCAAGACCGAGCACGGTCCCGACGCCTGGCACGGGCAGCAGGCAAGGCGCCGCCATCAGGAGCAGCAAAGTGCCTTGCGTGGCACAGCCGTGGGCCTGTGCCAGCGATTGCAGCGACACGCGCTCGGTCTGCAAGTCCTCGGCTGCCTTGCGCAACCGCTGCGAGATGGACAAAGTCACGATGGATCCAGCGGGTTCACGATGTCAAACAGGAGGAATGTGGAGTCCATATTTTCAGTGTTACAGAGCAGATACTGTTAGATCATCTCCATTTTTCCGGCCTGAAAGAATCAGCCATAGAGGGAGCGCAAGTTCGGTTTTACCGACATGAGTGCCGCAACTGGTTGAGGCGCTACAGACCATCGGCGCCCACGTTTGCGAATTGGAGGAAGAGGTAAGCGACGCCGGCAGCGGCAAGGTCGCACGCCGGGCCGTTGGGCCGTTGGGCTATCGGACGGCATCTCCAAACTGCCGGCACACGCGCTACTGGCAACTATTCTGGCAACGCCGACGCTGCGCTTGCGCTGCCATGACGGCGAGTTGGTACGGGTTCTTTGCCATGGTGCACAAGGCTGAAGTGGCGGGGTTTCCGCAGTCGCAGGGCAGGCTGCCGGTCCTACTGCCTACCCGACATTCGGCACTGCGGCCCCGGCTCAATCGCTGGTTCGAAGCCCAGGGGCTGCAACCGCACATCGTCGGAGAGTTCGAAGACAGTGCCTTGCTGGCGGTCTTCGCTGCCAGAGGCTTCGGCGTGTTTCCGCTCGGCCGCTCCGGTGCCGCGCCTGTCTCCCGGTCAGACGCGGTCCGGCTGCACGGCTGTCACCGCTGTACGGACGAAGGCCCCATCCGTACGCGCGAAGTCCCATTGCTCGATGAGGCAGCAGTTTGCCGCTTCGGACTGCAGACTGGCCTCAGCCCTGCTCCCGCAGGATGACTCGCCCCATCGCAGGACATTCACCGAGTTGGGCACGCCCGGGCGGGTGCGCGACGACACGGCCGTCCCCGCCTGGACCACCCACAGGCGCCGCGCCAACCCCGGCAACGCCAGTATGTAAGGCAAATGAATGTGCCCGCCCATCACCAGGTCGGCTCCGGCGGCCGACCAGGCCCGCACCGCGTCAGTGTGGCCACGCAACAGGTTGGGCCGGTCCCGGACTTGCGTCACAGCCGCTGGCTGATGCACCACCACGACGCGCAACTGTGCTGGGCTGGCCGCGCTCAGCAAGTTTGCGACACGCTGGATCTGCGCTGCGGAAACTTCACCATTCTTGTGACGCCATGCCCTCGTTGTGTTGACGCAAACGACCAGGAGAGACCGCGAAGAGTGCACGGGCTCCAGTTCGGCGCCAAACGCCGCAGCGAAATGCGCGTGAGGGCGGGTCAGGCGGGCCCAGAGGTCGAACAACGCAATGTCATGGTTGCCAGGGATGACCAAAGCCGGCGCACCCAGTCGGTCGACGAAGGCCTTCGCTGCGCGAAACTGGGCCGGCCGCGCACGTTGCGTAATGTCACCCGATAAAACCACTACGTCCGGCTGGTGCTGGGTTGCCAACGCGACCAGGGCCTCGACCACGTGCGCCTGTTCGGTACCGAAGTGGGTGTCGGAGATTTGCAGCAGCACACTCACGACGCAGCCCTGGGAGCGTCGGCCGGCGCAGTTGCGCCTGGGTCATGGAGAAGGTACAAGGGCTTGTCCAGCACACGAATGTCGATCGGCGCGCGCATGCGGGCCACCTCACCATCAAATGCCACCACGATTGCCCTGCGGCCAGGTGCCAATGTGGGCTTGACGACCATATGCTGAAACTCGAAGCCCTCCACGCCGGCGGCTTCGCCCAGCTTGCCCATCGCCCCGTGCAACATCAGTCTGATCATCGACCACGTGCCGATCGGCTGCAGCATCAGCGCGGCCATGCTGCCGTGGCCGGGCGTACCTGCCAGGGTATCCGTCGGCTCTGCACCGAACTGCTCCAACTGCAACCGGTTGTTGCCGACGAACAGCGTCAAGGTCTGCACATCACGCACCGTCGCTCCCAGCTCGATGCGCAGCCGCAGCCGGCGCTGTGCACGCAACAGCGTGGCACAGGCCGCTACAAATGCCACCCAGCGACTGCGGCCGAAGCGGGCTTTGTAGGCTTCGCGGTCCTGCAAGAGTTCGGGGTAGACGCCGAGGCTTGCATTAACCAGGAACACCTGGTCATTGATGGCCGCCACCTGCACCGGCATCGGGCGCGCCTCCAGCAGCAGCCGAGCCGCAGCAGCAGGTTCAGTGGGTATGCCATGCGTCCTGGCAAAGTAGTTGAAGGTGCCATACGGAATCACGCCCATTGCGCAACCGGCTGCGTGAGCGGCCTGGGCCACCGTGTTGAGGCTGCCGTCGCCGCCAACGGCGATCACTGCCGTGCCGCGTGCCACCGCCATCGCTGCCGCATCGGCCGCGACCCGGGACAGTTCAGCCGGCCGGCAAGTCAGCAGTTCGCCCGTTCGTCCACTCGCAGCGAGGGCCGCTTCGATCACAGCACGCTTGGCACCGACATCGACAGCCCCCGCAGAGGAGTTGATCACGAATAGCAGGGCCGACGCCGGATCCAGACGCGGAACCGGCGTTGCCAGGCATCGCGCGACATCCGCCTTTATCGCGCTGACGCTGAACACCTTCATTCATGCCGCAGCAGATCACCGAAGACGGTGTGCTCGCCGTCCCGACGATCGGCGCCCGGAGCGTCGTACAGCACCAGCCATCGGGGCCGGCCACTGGCGAGCTCGAGCGGCAAGTCGCAGATCGCCTCAGCGCGGTTCGTGCCGCGCCCGTGGGGCAACGAAATCGACTCGGTCAGCGACCCTTCGAAACGCGCCGGCTCGCGGTTGGCCTTGATCGCGGTCCTGGCCAGCGGCCACTTGAAGACACGGATCTCGCCGTTGAGGACCATGGTTGGTCCGGCAAGAATATACAGGTCGTTCCCTGAAAAGTGCAAGTCGCGAATTCCCAGGCCGTCGAGCTGCAGGAAGTACTTGCGTAACAGGATCCCACTGTCGTCCAGCGGCGCAAGACGCAGTTGGTCGCCACGCACCTCAACCGCAACTTCGAGCATTGCCGACCAGCCACGCAAAACCGGTCCGCGCAGGCCGAGCAGGATTCGGTTGCCGTCTACTGCCAGCCCCTCGATGTCGAAGCCGTTGTCCTTGCCTGGAATGTTCATGTACGGGCCGAAGTGGGGGTCGTCGGCCAGCGCGCGGGTGAGCAGGTTGTCCCTCGCGCCACCTTTCAGGCGCATCGCGCGCCGCCCGTCCTTGGATTGGCGAACCAGGCAGGGCCGGCCTTCACCATCGGGCTCAATCGGCAGGCAAGCGAGGAGCCGGCGGTTGCGGTCCAGCGTCACCTTCGCCAGCCGCTTGGCATTGCTGACCTGATCGTCATTGATGCGGGCGTTCTTGCGTTTCAATCCGTGCGAGCCGACAACCCACAGCCAGCCGTCGGCCACCGCCATGCCTTCGAGGTCGGCCTCTTCGTCGGCCGCACCGGGCAAATCCAGCAGCGTGTCCAGCGGGAAGTCCTGCACTTCGCCGAAACGCAGGGCCTCGCTGCCGACTGGGGGCAGCCGGCGCAGGCGGTCGATGCCGCAGGCTTCATCACCGGCGACCCACAGCCAGTCTCCGGAGAAGGCGGCGCCCGACAAGTTGGTCTGTACCAGTGATCCGGGCGCGAACTCCAGTCGCACGGCATTGGTGGTTCGGGTGTTGGGCATGGGGTCGGACTCCTTGTGATGAGGCTCGATGGAGCGAGGGCGTGCGACTCGCGTCAAGACAGCACGGAGTTTTTTCAATGCATCGCAAGTCATCGAGTTTGCCGCAGGATCTTGAAGATGGGCGCAGGTTTTTCCGAGGTCCAGACTCGCTGAAACCTGCTTTGTCAGGACGCGTATCGGTCCTATGTTCGAGATGTGATCAAACCCAAGGAGATCCCTCATGCAAATCTTGTTTAAGTCGGGAGATGCACAAGCGACCGATCTGCTCGAACTGAGCCAACGCCGCACACGCTTCGTGCTGCGGCGCCTGGCATGGCTGGTACCACGAGCGACGGTCAGGATGTCGGACGTCAACGGCCCGCGTGGCGGCATCGACAAGCGCTGCCAGGTTGAGCTCAAGACCGATGTCCTAGGCACCGTGGTGGTGACCTCGGTGGCGAGTGACTGGCACAGCGCGCTGAATAAGGCGCTGGCACGCGCCGAACGGTTCGTGCTTCGCCTGATGCGACGCAACGATGACTCCAAGCGTACGCGCATGCGTCAACGTGACATCGTGTTCGACTGATGAGCCCAAAGCCCTTGTCCATCCTGCATGCCGCAACACCCACATGGATCATGACTCACCTCATGAAAATACCATGAGATGCCCAACTTGTACCGATACTTCACTGGTGATGAGCGACCGCCAAGGTGTGGAGATCGACTACTGCCCGCAGTGCAGGGGAGTTTGGCTGGATCGAGGAGAACTCGACAAGCTCATCGAACGCTCCGGCGCGGTGATGGCCGCGTCAAGCAGCAGTGCACCAGCCCGCTCGCGATCCGACTTCGAGGACTCCGACCATGGCCACTTTGATGCCAATCGATCCGGTTCGCAGGGTCGGCGCAAGAAATCGTGGTTGAGTGACATATTTGACTGACGAAGTTCGCAAACCGCGATCGGCCTCGAAAAAACTCTTCCCCTCGCAATCATCAGATAGTTTGAGGCCTATTGGTCCGCAAGGCGCTCGCGGCTCCTGAAGTCGGGTAATGAGCGCCCGGGGGATTCCCAGTCGGTTGTCCTACACACCAGCGCCCAGGGAGCGCAGGGGCGAAAAAATGGTCTTGCTGCTGCGCATAGCGATCTCCCCGTTCACGGCGCTGGCCTTGAACTGAAGCCAGAATTTTCCGAGAAAACGCTGCAGCAAAAAACACTCAGGTGACTTCAGGCGAGAGCTCGTGGACGGCCTGGTAGCGGGTAAAAAACACCCGCCCGCTCAGGCCGTGAAGGAACTCGGTGTTTTTCAACCGATCCATCACCGGCCCCTTGACCTCGGACAGGTGCAACTGCACACCGGCGCCGCGCAGGCGCAGGTCGATCGCTTCCAGACTTTCCAGCGCGCTTGCATCGATGTCGTTGATGGCTGAACACTGCAGCACCACATGTTCAAGCCCGAGCCGGTTGGCCACGGCGTTGTTGATGCGGTCTTCCAGCGAGCGCGCATTGGCGAAGTACAGGCTTTCGTCTACCCGCAAGCTGAGCACCCGGGGCTTACTAACACAACGTGCCGCAGCACGTTGCGGAAATACTCGGTGCCCGCCACCAGCCCTACTTCAGCCGTGTGTGGGCGGCTCGTGCGGGAGAGGTACAGCACCAGCGACAGTCCCACGCCCGCCAGCGGCTCGGCCTCCACGCCGACCGTGAGTGTGGCTACCAGGGTGGCCACCACCGCGAAGAAATCGGATTTGGCGTAACGCCATGTCTTGCGAAGGATGCTGAAGTCCACCAGCGAGAGCACCGCCACCACGATGGTGGCGGCCAGCGTGGCCAGCGACAGATAATACAGCGCTGGCGTGAGAAACAGCAAGGCCAGCGTGATGCCGGCAGCAGTGAACACGCCGGCCGCCGGGGTCTGGGCACCAGCGTCGGAGTTGACCACCGAGCGCGCGAAGCCGCCCGTGACCGGAAAGCCGCCAGTGAACGCGGCCGAGAGATTGCTTGAGCCGAGCGCTACCAGTTCCTGGTCGGGTTCGATACGTTGGCGCCGCTTTGCCGCCAGGGTCTGCCCGACCGACACCGACTCGACGAAACCGACCACGCTGATGAGCAGCGCCGGCACCAGCAACTGTTGCCACAGACCGAGGTCCCAAAGCGGCAGCATGAAGGGCGGCTGGCCCTGGGGAACGGTGCCCACAATCTTCAGGCCTTACGCCTGCCAGCCCAGGCCCCAGGTCAGCAATGTGGTGACAGCAATCGCCGCAACCGGCCCGGTCTTGGCCACCACGTCGACCGCGCGGGGCTTCATGCCGATGCGCAGCAGCAGCGGCTTGACACCGCTGCGAACCCAGAAGAGAAAGGCCACGGTGAGCACACCGAGGGACAACGTGAGGGCGTGCGTCTGCCCGGCTTGCGACGGCAGGGACAGGCCGAGATCGACAAAGTTGCGGCCTTCCGCCTTGACGCCCATCAATGTCCCGAGCTGGCTAGCCGCGATCAGGATGCCCGAGGCCGATATAAAGCTGGAGATGACTGTGTGGCTGAGGAAGTTGGCGAGAAAGCCCAGGCGCAGCAACCCCATGGCCAACAGGAGCAGGCCTGAGAGGAAAGCCAACGTGATGGCCACCGCCTAATACTCGGGAGTACCGGCCACGGCATGCTGCCCAATGGCGGCTACCGTCATAAGCGAAACCACCGCCACCGGCCCCACGGCCAGCACGCGGCTGGTGCCGAAAACAGCATAAAGCAGCAGCGGTGCCACACTGGCATATAGGCCCACCTCGGGCGGCAATCCGGCGAGCATGGCGTAGGCCAGACTCTGTGGAATCAGCATGATGTTGACGATGAGCGCCGCCACGCCGTCGCTGACCAGCGTACCCCGGTTGTAAGCGCGACCCCACTGCGACACGGGCAACGAAGGCAGCCATTGGCGCCAGGTGGACGATGGCGTCATCAAATGCGGGTGTCTCCAGATTGCAGGCGTTGGAGTCGTGAAGTCTGCGCAGGCAGGGCCATGCCGCCCAGATTGAAACCGGCCCGCGCAACTCGCTGCCGAAGATCGCGCCACGCCGGCCAGTCGACCTGCGTCAGCGCCCACAGCGTCGCCGAGCGCCAGTCAGACTCCCACGCGTTGTCGCGAACCGCTGCGCTCGGCAATCTCGAAAAGCACACTACCGACGACCATGGCCGCCACAAAGACTGCGGCCTGGACCTCACCCGAGGCCATGGAAACAAAGGCTGGGCCAGGGCAGAAACCTGCGAGGCCCCAGCCTACCCCAAAGGTCAGGCCGCCAATGACCAGGCGCTTGTCGATATCAGTCGATTGGGGCAGGTGTGGTGCGCCACCGAGGAAACTTATGGTGCGAGCAAGCCGTACACCAGCGGCGCGGTCAACATGCCCAGCAGGAAAACTACGCGCCAGCCGATGTCGCCCACTTTCGGCGGCAACATCCCACCGAGGATGCCACTGATACCCAACACCCGGCCGTTGACCAGAATGAAGAGCGCCGACGCAATACCCAGCAGGATGCTGCCGGACAGCGACGCCCAGGGCGTGAAACTGGCCCAATCAATCGTCGTGAATCACTCCTTTTCGGAAATACAAAATTGTTCGTACAGTACCTGCATCACAGCCAGCGCCTTGGGGCTGCTCAACGCGTAATAGATGTTCTTGCCTTCGCGGTGGGTGCTCACCAGTTCCTCGGCGCGCAGCACAGTCAGCTGCTGCGACAGGGTCGGTTGCACGATCCCGAGCAGCTCTTCCAGCTCACCCACGCGGCGCTCGCCCTGCGAGAGCTGACACAGGATCAAAAGGCGGTCCGGGTTGGACAGCACCTTCATCAGACGGCAAGCCCGGTCTGCAGCCGTCTGCATTTCCTCCAGGTCCAACAAGACGGTTTTCATCGCTGTTTCCTTGCGGTTCATTGAGGCGGCGGAATGCTGCGTCGAATCCAGTCGTCAATATATTGACAAACAATATATTTGTCAATATATTGATATAGGTTCATTCAAAGGAGCCTTTCATGACATCCGCCACGACCAAAACCCCACATCCCCAAGTGCATGGTTGGTTCGACCCCGCCACATGGACGATGACCTACGTCGTGCACAACGGACTTGGCAGCGAGTGCGCGATCATTGATTCGGTGCTCGACTACGACCCGAAGTCGGGCCGCACGCAGCACGCCTCGGCCGACAAGGTGATCGCCTACGTGCGCGCCACGGGCCTGAAGGTGCATTGGATTCTGGAGACCCACGCCCACGCCGACCACCTGTCGGCTGCGCCCTATTTGCGGGGTCAACTGGGTGGAAAGACCGGTATCGGCAGCAACATCACGCAGGTGCAAAAGGTGTTCCAGGGCGTCTTCAACCTGGAGCCCGGCTTCAAACAGGACGGTTCGCAGTTCGACCACCTCTTCCACGAAAGCGAAGCCATTCCGCTGGGCGAGTTTTCTGGCGAGGTGATGTTCGTGCCAGGCCATACGCCCGCCTGCGCAGCCTACCGCTTCGGCGACGCCGTGTTCGTGGGCGACACGCTCTTCATGCCCGATGTGGGTACCGCCCGGTGCGACTTCCCTGGCGGCGACGCCAGGGCGCTGTACGCGTCCACGCGCAAGCTGTTGAGCCTGCCTCCAGAGACCCGCCTTTTCATGTGCCACGACTACCCGCCCACCGGCCGCACGGTGGCGTTCGAGACCACGGTGGCGGAGCAACGCGCCAAGAACATCCACGTGCACGACGGCGTGAGCGAAGACGAGTTCGTGGCCATGCGCACCAAGCGCGACGCCACCCTGGAAATGCCCACGTTGATTCTTCCGTCAGTCCAGGTCAACATCCGCGCCGGCGAACTGCCGCCGAAAGAAGACAACGGCGTGGCCTACCTGAAGATCCCGCTCAATGCACTGTGATCGATCAACCGAATTCGCCCGGGGCAGCAATGATCCTGACAACGGTGGCCACAGCCGGTGGTTTGTGGGTGCTGCGTCGATGGGTCCACATGGGCATTGTGCGAGGCTTGCGCGCGCCACGCGTACTGCATGCACAGGGGCCGCACACCTTCGGTCTGCCGCTGGATCGGGTCCAGGAGGTCCACATTCCAGCCGCTGGCGGCAAGCGCTTGGTTGGCTGGTTGGGGCTGCCACCGCGAGCCACTGAAGGACCGGTGCCCGCCGTGCTGGTGATGCACGGCGGGGTTCCAACGCCGCGACGATGGGGTCGGTCGTTCCGCCACTGCATATGGCTGGGTTTGCGGTTCTGCTCGTGGACGCCCGATGCCATGGCCAAAGCGACGACGAGACATTCACTTCCATGCCACGTTTTGCCGAGGACATTGCGTCAGGCCTGGCCTGGCTGCGGCGCCAACCGGGCATCGATGCCCGACAGTTTGCGCTGCTGGGTCACTCGGTGGGTGCGGCCGCTGCCCTGCTGCACGCCGCGCACCACGACGAAGTGCGGGCTGTGGTCAGCCTCGCTGCATTCGCCCACCCTGCCGAGGTGATGCGCCGTTTCATGGCCGAGAAAGGAATTCCCCAATCCCTCCTGGGCTGGTACATCTTGCGCCATGTACAGCCCGTCATCGGCGTGACTTTTGACGAGATTGCGCCCCTGCGGACGCTGGCTGCGGTGCGCTGCCCCACGTTGCTGGTGCATGGCATCGTTGATCGCACGGTCCCGGTCGAAGACGCATACCGGTTGGTGGGCGTGTCCAGCCGGGCGCGCCTGCTGCTGGTGGAAGGTGATCACGACCTGCACAATGCGCTGGCGCCCCATGCCCATGCACTTGTGAGGTTTCTCCGCACCGCGTTTCAAGACCCCTCTGACACATCTAGCATCGACGTGGACTGAACCCATGCCTCTTTGCGGCAAAAGCCCAGGCAACCGTTGGATTATCCCAACGAAAAAGGCCTGCAAGAATCGCTCCTTGAAGGCCTTTGGATCGTCTATTGGTCGGTGTGAAAGGATTCGAACCTTCGACCCCTTGCACCCCATGCAAGTGCGCTACCAGGCTGCGCCACACACCGAGTCCCGCATTATAGGGGCCGAACACCGAGCGATTCAGAACCCGGCCGACAACAATTCTCGAATCTCGGCCAGTTCGCGCCGCACCATCAGCAGTTGACCAGCGCCCGGCTCGGCGTCGGAATCGGCATCCGGATCATCGAAGTCGTCCAGATTGGCTTCGCTGGTTTCGATGACCTCCACCCCCTCCAGCAGCACCTCGCCATTCTTTCGCTTGTCGCGTTCGTTCTGCAGCAGTTCCTGCATCTTGTTGCGCGCTCCACTGATCGTGAAGCCCTGGTCGTACAGCAGGTCACGGATGCGGCGGATCATGAGCACCTCGTGGTGCTGGTAATAGCGCCGATTGCCACGCCGCTTCATCGGGCGCAACTGTGTGAACTCCTGCTCCCAGTAGCGCAGGACGTGGGGTTTCACGCCGCACAGATCCCCCACCTCACCAATGGTGAAATAGCGCTTTGCGGGAATAAGCGGGAGGGTTTTCCCCATTGAAATCAAGGCTGTAGGCGAAAGACCTTCGAGGTTACTCTAAGTTTCTCGAAGTTGCAAAGCCTGTCTGCGGAACTTATGCAGAAAAGCGGCCTGCGCCTGATCAAGCAGCACTGGATGGGCGGAGTTCGACCTGAATCTGGTCCTTGAGTTTGTGGCTGGCATGGAAGGTGACCACCCGGCGTGCCTGGATTGGAATGGCCTCTCCGGTGCGCGGGTTGCGCCCCGGGCGCGGCGCCTTGGTACGGATCTGAAAGTTGCCGAAGCCGGATATCTTGACGTCGGCCCCTTCAACGAGGCTGGCCGAGATCAAATCGAAGAAGGCGTCGATCATGTCCTTCGATTCACGCTTGTTCAAGCCAATCTGCTCAAACAGCAACTCGGCCAGTTGCGCCTTGGTCAGAGCCGGCGTTTCCAGGCTCTCGATTGCAAATTCCATGCTTCCCCTCTTTGCCGCAGTACGTTGTTTTTCTGGATACCCGCCATCAGGCCCGTTGCCGGGCGCCGATCGCGGCGGACAGCTGCGACACCACGGCCTGCACCGCCGCATCGATCTGCTGCTCGGTCAGCGTAGCGTCGTCGCTATTGAGCGTCAAGCGCACGGCGAGGCTTTTTTCGGCCCCGTGCGTGGCAACAACAGTCGCGGCGGCTGGCTGCGCCTTGGGCCGGTAGACGTCGAACAGCGTTGCATCCCGCAACAGCCCGCCGGTTGGCGCCGACCAGATGGCGGCCATCAAGGCGGCATGGGTCACCTGCTCCTGCACCATGACGGCAATATCGCGTTGCACCGGTTGGTGCTTTGCCACCTGGCGGAACACGGGTACCTGGCGACGCAGAACGGCATCGAGATCCAGTTCAAACATGACCGGCGCACTGGCCAGATCATAGGATTGCCGCCACTTCGGATGCAGTTCACCAACGAATCCTATAGCCACGCCGTCAACCACCACCCGCGCGCAGCGCCCGGGGTGCATGGCCGGATGCTGAGCTGGTTCGAACACCGGCTTGACCGGCGCCAACAAGGCTTCTACATCGCCGCTGGCGTCGAAGAAATCGACGGTACGGTCCTGGGTTCCCCAATGCGGCGCGTCAACCGGCCCCAATGCCGCCCCGGCGATCCGCATGGGCTGATGAAAGCCCTGCACGGTGGAGTCGGTATTGGCGACCGCAGCATCACGCACAAACACGCGCCCCAATTCGAATACCCGCACGCGCGCAGCCTTGCGGTCCTGGTTGAATTTCAGCACCTGCACCAACGAACCGAGCAGCGACGAGCGCATCACGCTCATCTGGCTGGCGATCGGGTTGCGCAGTTTCACCGGTAGCGGGTTTCCCGCGAGCTCGTGCTCCCAGCGCTCTTCCACAAAACTGAAGTTGATCGTTTCCTGGTAGCCCAGGCCCGCCAAGGTGTGCCGCACGGCATAGGCGCTGCGCTGGGCTTCAGGGCGGATGCGCGCCGTGATGGGCGCCAGTGGCGGTGTCACCGGCAGGTTGTTGTAGCCGATGACGCGGGCGACCTCCTCGATCAGGTCTTCTTCGATCGACAGGTCGAAGCGGTAGGGCGGAGGCGTCACTGTCAGGATGTCCGGCTCGCCGGCGGCCGACTGCACCACCACCGGCAGTCCGAGCCGGGCCAGTGCGTCGGCGCATTGCTGCAGGCTCAAGGGCATGCCGATCACCTTGGCAGCACGGGCCACACGCAATTGCACCGACGGGGTCACGGGCAGATTGACCTTCTGGTCGTCGATGGGACCGCACGCGGTGTCGGGCGTGCCGCAGATATCGATGATCAACTGCGTGATGCGCTCAATATGCTCGACTGTCTGGCTCGGGTCGACGCCCCGTTCGAAACGGTGGCCGGCGTCGGTGGCAAAGTTGTACCGCCGCGAACGGCCCGCCACGGCCCTGGGCCACCAGAACGCAGCCTCGACATAGACGCTGCGTGTATCGTCTGACACGGCCGTTGCATCACCACCCATGATCCCGGCCAGGGACTCCACCTTCAGATCGTCGGCAATGACCCCCACTTTGTCGTCGACGGTCACGGTGCTGCCATTGAGCAACTTGATCTGTTCGCCAAGCCGGCCCCAGCGGACATCCAGGCCGCCATGGATCTTGTCCAGATCAAAGATATGGGAGGGCCGGCCGTACTCGAACATCACGTAGTTCGAGATATCGACCAGCGCGCTCACACTGCGCTGGCCACATCGGGCAAGCCGGTCCACCATCCACGGGGGCGTGGGGGCGCGCGGATTAAGGTGGCGCACAATGCGCCCCGAGAACCTGCCGCACAGATCGGGCGCGCTCACCGTGACACGCAGCGTGTCGGAGCTGGTGACCGGCACCGCCGGAAACGGTGGACTGCTCAGTGCGGCACCCGTCAGCGCCGAGACCTCGCGGGCGACGCCATAGACGCTCAGGCAATGGGCCAGATTGGGCGTGAGCTTGACGGTCAGCAGGCTGTCATCCAGGCGTAGCGTCTCGCGGATGTTCTGCCCGAGCGGTGCGTCCGCCACCAGCTCAAGCAAACCGCCGTGGTCGTCGGAGAGTTGCAGTTCGCGCGCCGAGCACAGCATGCCCTGGCTCTCGACACCACGCAATTGGCCCAATTTGATGACGAAGGGCTTGCCGTCGGGTCCAGGCGGAAGCTGTGCGCCCACTAAAGCACACGGCACGCGGATGCCCACGCGCGCATTAGGGGCGCCACAGACAATGTCGAGCAGGGCGCCCTGCCCCGCATCCACCTTGCACACGCGCAGGCGTTCGGCGTTCGGATGCTGGGCAGCCTCCTTGATCTCGCCCACCACGATACCGGTGAAAGGCGGGGCGACCAGCTTGAGTTCCTCCACCTCGAGGCCCGCCATGGTCAGGGTATCGGCCAGTTGCCGGCTCGACAGCGGAGGGTTGCAAAACTCGCGCAACCAGGATTCAGGGAATTGCATGGTGGTCTTGGTGGGCTACTGGAATTGCGACAGGAAACGGGTGTCACCGTCAAAAAACAGGCGCAGGTCGTCGACACCGTATCGCAGCATGGTCAGGCGGTCGATACCGGAGCCGAAGGCAAAGCCGATGTAGCGCTCCGGATCCAGGCCCATATTGCGAATGACATTGGGGTGCACCTGGCCGGAGCCGGACACCTCCAGCCAGCGCCCTTTGAGCGGGCCCGTACCAAACATGATGTCGATCTCGGCGCTGGGCTCGGTAAACGGGAAAAAGCTCGGCCGAAACCGGATGTCCAGGTCTCGGGTTTCGAAAAAGGACTGGATGAAATCCAGATAGATGACCTTCAGGTCCTTGAAACTGATGTTCTCGCCTACCCAGAGGCCCTCGACCTGGTGAAACATGGGGGAATGGGTGGCGTCGCTGTCGACACGGTAACAGCGGCCGGGCACCACCACCCGAATCTCCGGCATGGCCTGGCCCGCATCAATGAGATGGCGGTACTTCTTGACGTGTTGCACCGCATGCCTGATCTGGACCGGGCTGGTGTGCGTGCGCAGCAGATTGGGTGCAGTGGCCGTGCCGCCCTCGACATAAAAGGTGTCATGCATGGACCGGGCTGGATGGTCCTCGGGCGTGTTCAAGGCGGTGAAGTTGAACCAGTCGGCTTCGATCTCGGGGCCCTGGGCCACCTCGAAGCCCATCGAGCCGAAAATGGCTTCGATGCGTTCGCTGCTGATGGATACCGGATGCAAGCCGCCCGCCACCCGGCAACGACCCGGCAGGCTGACATCCAGCGACTCGGACTGCAATTGCGCCTGCAATTCCGCCTCTGCCAGTGCTTCACGCCGAGCCACTAGAGCCGCCTCGATCGCCTGCTTGGCCTGGTTGATCGCGGCACCGCGGGCTTTCTTTTCATCGACGGGCAGGATCGCGAGGCCCTTCATCATGTCGGTGATCCGACCCGCCTTGCCCAGATAGATCGCCTTGGCGTTCTCCAGATCTGCTGGCGTTCTCGCCTGCCAGAAGTCGGCCTTGGCGCTTTCGACGATTGCATTCAACTCGTTCATACAGTCTCTGGTGGATAGGCGCGACGCGGCGCTGTGGCAAAAAAAAGGCTAGCGCCCTTTTAAGCCCTAGCCCTTGTGTCGGTGGTGCAGCGGCCATCCCGTGGATGCCGCTTTGCAGTGAAATCAGGCTGCCAGCTTGGCCTTGACTTGTTCCACGATACCGGCAAACGCCGGCATGTCATGCACCGCAATATCGGACAGAACCTTGCGGTCGATCTCGATACCGGCCTTCTTGAGACCGTTAGCGAACTGGCTGTAGGTCAGGCCGCATTGGCGGGCTGCCGCATTGATACGCGCAATCCACAACTGGCGGAAGACGCGCTTCTTGGTACGGCGGTCACGGTAGGCGTATTGCCCGGCCTTCATCACCGCTTCTTTGGCAATACGGAAGACATTGCCGCGGCGACCGCGGAACCCCTTGGCGAGTGCGAGAACTTTTTTGTGGCGGGCGCGAGCCGTTACACCACGTTTGACGCGAGGCATGTTGGTACTCCTTGTTCGTCGTTGTTAGATGCCAAAGCCAGGCAACATCTGCGCCATGTGACCCATGTTGGTCTCATGCACAGCCGTCGATCCCCGCAGGTGGCGTTTGTTCTTGGTGGTCTTCTTGGTCAGGATGTGACGCTTGAAGGCTTGACCGCGCTTGACGGTGCCACCGGGACGAACGCGGAAGCGCTTTTTCGCACCGCTCTTGGTCTTCATTTTGGGCATTAAATGCTCCTTCTACCTTGTGCTCGTGAGGCGTCTGCAAACTGCTTGCAGCCTTGTTGGCCCCGAGCCACTAATGTGTGGCGAGAGACATCCCGCCACTGACGACAAGCTGCTGATGACCCGACCAGCAGATTGACGAATCCCGATTCAGGATGCAGCGCTTGTCGCCACATCCGCCGCCGGCTTGGCGGCAACCTTCTTTTTGCCAGGAGCGATCATCATGATCATCTGGCGCCCTTCGAGCTTGGGAAACTGCTCCACCAGGATCGTGTCGGCCAACTCGGCGCGGATGCGATTCAGCAGTGCCATGCCCAACTCCTGGTGGGTGATTTCGCGCCCGCGAAATCGCAGGGTGATCTTGCACTTGTCGCCATCCGCCAGAAAGCGCTTGATATTGCGCATCTTGATGTTGTAGTCGCCGTCGTCGGTACCCGGCCTGAACTTGATTTCCTTGATTTCGATGACCGTCTGCTTGGATTTCGCTTCAGCCGCCTTTTTCTGCTCTTGGTATTTGAACTTGCCGTAGTCCATCAGACGACAGACCGGCGGGTTCGCCGTGGCAGAAATCTCCACCAGGTCTACATCCAACTCCCCCGCCATGCGCAGGGCCTCCATGAGGCTGACGACACCCAGGGGTTCGTTCTCGGGGCCGGAAAGGCGGACTTCCGGCACCATGATTTCCCGGTTCAGGCGGTGTTTGCGTTCTTCGCGGTGACGGCGGTCACGAAATTCAGTAGCGATGGTTCATTCCTTCAAAAACGTTGCCGCCACAGGGCGGCGCTGACCGCGCAACACGCACAGAGCAAACTGATATCGTTGTTGGAACAACTCAGACAGCAGACTTGTTCGCGATGTCTCCGGCGATTTTTTGCGCGAACGCATCGAGGGACATCACACCGAGGTCAACATTGCCCCGGGCGCGCACTGCGACGGCACCTGCCGCCATTTCCTTGTCGCCAATGACCAGGATATAGGGCGGCTTTTGCATCGAATGCTCACGAATTTTATACGTAATCTTCTCGTTGCGGAGGTCCAAATGCACCCTAAGACCTTGATTTTGCAGCGTCTTGGCCACGTTTCGGGCGTAATCGGCCTGTGCATCGGTGATATTGAGCACGGAAATCTGCAAAGGAGCGAGCCAGGTCGGCAGTGCGCCGGCGAATTGTTCAATCAGGATTCCGATAAAACGCTCCAGACTTCCGACTATGGCACGGTGCAGCATGACCGGGTGGCGGCGCTCGCCACTCTCGGCGACATACACCGCATCGAGCCGCTCCGCCATCGAAAAATCGACCTGCATCGTGCCGCATTGCCACTGCCGCCCAATGGCATCCTTGAGCGTGTATTCAATCTTCGGGCCGTAGAAGGCACCATCGCCCGGGGCGATCTCGAATTCGCAGCCGGACCGGCGCAAACTCTCCATCAGCGCGAACTCGGCCTTGTCCCAGACCTCGTCCGAGCCAATGCGCGCCGCCGGGCGCGTAGCAACCTTGTAGATGATGTGCGTGAATCCGAAATCGGCATAGACCTTCTGCAGCAAGGCCGTGTAGGCCACGCATTCGTCCAGGATCATGTCCTCCGTACAAAAGATATGGCCATCGTCCTGTGTGAAACCGCGCACGCGCATGATGCCGTGCAGGCCGCCGGTCGGCTCGTTGCGATGGCACTGGCCGAACTCGCCGTAACGCAGCGGCAAGTCGCGGTAGCTCTTGATGCCCTGCTTGAAGATCAGGATATGACCCGGGCAGTTCATCGGCTTGAGGGCGTAGTCGCGTTTCTCCGACTCGGTCGTGAACATCGCGTCGCGGTACTTCTCCCAATGGCCCGTCTTTTCCCACAAGGCCCGGTCGAGAATCTGCGGCCCTTTGACCTCCTGGTAGCCGTTGTCGCGGTAGACGCGGCGCATGTACTGCTCCACCACCTGCCAGACCGCCCAGCCCTTGGGGTGCCAGAAGACCGTGCCTGGCGAATGTTCATCCAAGTGGAACAGGTCGAGTTCCCGGCCGAGCTTGCGGTGGTCGCGCTTCTCGGCTTCTTCGAGCAGCGTCAGGTACTGCTGGAGCTCGTCCTTGGTGGCCCATGCCGTGCCATAGACGCGCTGCAACATTTCCTTGGTGTGGTCCCCGCGCCAATAGGCACCGGCCAACTTCATCAGCTTGAAGAACCTCAGCTTGCCGGTGCTCGGCACATGCGGGCCGCGGCAGAGGTCTTCGAATTTGCCCTCCCGGTACAGGGATACATCCTCGCCCGCCGGAATGCTGGCGATGATCTCGGCCTTGTAGTGCTCACCCATTCCCTTGAAATACGCGACCGCCTCATCGCGCGACAGCACACGCCGCGTCACCGGTTCGTCCTTGGCAGCAAGTTCGGTCATCTTCTTTTCAATGGCAACCAGATCCTCAGGGGCGAAGGGCCGCTTGTACGAGAAGTCATAGAAGAAGCCGTTCTCGATGACCGGCCCGATCGTCACCTGGGCATCCGGGAACAGTTCCTTCACGGCATGAGCCAGCAGGTGGGCCGTGGAATGGCGGATCACCTCCAGCCCGTCGGCATCCTTGCCAGTCACTATCGCCATCGCGGCATCGGCCTCGATGCGGTGGCTGGTGTCGACCACCCGGCCATCCACCTTGCCTGCCAAAGCGGCCTTGGCCAAGCCGGCGCCGATGGAGGCAGCCACCTCGGCCACGGTGACCGGACCCGGGTATTCGCGTTTCGAACCGTCAGGGAGTGTGATGTGAATCATGGTGAATCTCGGGGAAAAAGAGCAAAAAAAAGCGCGGACTGGCCGCGCTTTTTTTGGAGTGGGATAGCCGGCAACGCACGAGGCGCGCGGGCAAGGCCTCGTGAGCTATCGAAAACCGGCAGTGGTAGTTCGCGGTGTCATAACCAAGGTGCCTTTCCCGTTCTGATGGGTCTGTTGGAAGTCCGAGTCTAGCATCAGTGGAACTGCTCTTCTTCGGTGGAGCCAGTCAGCGCCGTGACGCTGGACTTGCCTCCCTGGATCGCCGTGGTGACTTCGTCGAAGTATCCGGTGCCCACCTCTTGCTGGTGCGACACGAAGGTGTAGCCGCGGTCGCGTGCTGCAAATTCGGGCTCTTGCACCTTCTCCACATAGGCAGACATGCCGCGTTTGACATAGTCCTGGGTCAGGTCGAACATGTTGTACCACATGGAGTGGATGCCAGCCAAGGTGATGAACTGGTACTTGTAGCCCATCGCGCCGAGCTCGCGCTGGAACTTGGCAATGGTCGCGTCGTCGAGGTTCTTCTTCCAGTTGAAGGACGGCGAGCAGTTGTAGGCCAGCATCTTTCCGGGGTGCACGTTGTGCACGGCCTCGGCAAACTTCCTGGCGAAATGGAGGTCAGGCGTGCCGGTTTCGCACCACACCAGATCCGCATAGCGGGCATAGGCAACGGCCCGCGAAATCGCCTGATCCATTCCCTTGCGGGTCTTGTAAAACCCTTCGACGGTGCGCTCGCCGGTGATGAAGGGCTTGTCGTTCTCGTCGTAGTCGCTGGTCACCAGATCGGCAGCCTCTGCGTCGGTACGGGCGATCACCAGTGACGGCACGCCACAGACGTCGGCCGCCATGCGCGCAGCGATGAGCTTCTGGTTGGCCTCGGCCGTCGGAACCAGCACCTTGCCGCCCATGTGACCACACTTCTTGACGGACGCCAGCTGGTCCTCCCAGTGCACGCCGGCCGCGCCAGCCTTGATCATGGCCTTCATCAACTCAAACGCGTTCAGCACGCCGCCGAAACCGGCTTCCGCGTCGGCCACGATGGGGGCGAAGTTGTCGATGTAACCAGCGTCGCCAGCATCAATGCCCTTGCTGTGCTGGATTTCGTCAGCGCGGCGGAAGGTGTTGTTGATGCGCTCGACGACGGTCGGAACCGAGTCGACCGGGTACAGCGACTGGTCGGGATACATCGATGCGTAAGAGTTGTTGTCGGCAGCCACCTGCCAGCCCGACAGGTAGATCGCCTTGATACCCGCTTTGACCTGCTGCATCGCCTGGCCACCGGTCAGCGCGCCGAGGCAGTTGACGTAGGGCTCGGTGTGGAGCATGTCCCACAGCTTTTCTGCGCCGCGACGCGCCAGCGTGTGCTCGATCGGGAAAGACCCGCGCAGGCGCACGATATCGGCAGCGCTGTAACCGCGCTCGATACCTTTCCAGCGCGGGTTCGTGGTCCAGTCTTTTTCCAGCGCTTCTATCTGCTGGGTGCGGCTGAGTTGTTCGGTGAGGCTTTGCGGCATGGAATTACTCCTTGAGGTTGAAAAAACTGGAGTAATTCTAGGTCTTATATAAGACTTATTTTTATCTTATGTCTTATATAAGACTAAAAACAAACCTATTGAAATCAACAGGTTGCAAGTGAATTTCACAATGAGATAACCGCCATCTCATATTGAGATATTTTTCCGCGTCGCAGCATTCCACCAGTTTGCATTGTGAAAAACAAAACTCGTATTGCGGAAGACGGGCGAACTCAGAAGCTGTCGGCATACCGGGCGAACTCCCACCCGTGCACATGCTGGGCGTAGGCGTCCCATTCGGCTGCCTTGATTACCAAAAACTCGTCACAGAAGGCGCTGCCGAGTCGAGACTGCAAAATCAGGTCGGACCGCAAGCCCTCCAGCGCGCTGTAGAGGTCGCGTGGCAAGCGTGGCGGCATCGACAACCCCGCGCGGTAGCGCTCGTACAGGTCTTCGTCGCAGGGTGTCGGCACTGCCAGTCCCGCATCCAGCCCGGCAAGGCCAGCTGCCAGCGTCGCTGCGATCGCCGCATAGATATTGCAAGAAGGATCCGGCAACCGCCACTCCAGGCGTCCAGCCACCGTGCGCAGCAGGCAGGTGCGGTTGTTGTCCCCCATGGCCTTCCAGACCGGTGCCCAGGTCGTCCCGGAGACGCTTTCACTGGCTGCCAGCCGCTTGTAGCTGTTGACAGTCGGGGCACACAACGCGCTCAGGGCGTCGGCATGCTGCAACAGGCCCGCAGCAAAACGGTGGCCATGCCCGCTCAGGCCCAAGGGTGCGCCCGCTTGCTCAAAAACAGCGCCACCCTGAAGATCGGTGATGCTCAGATGAAAATGCAGGCCACTGCCCGGCGAATCGGCCCACGGTTTGGGCATGCAGCTGAACACCATGCCGTGCTGCTGCGCAACCGCGTGGGCCGTCATCTTGAAAAGCATGTAGCGGTCCGCGGCCGCCAGCGCCTCGTCATAACGGTAATTGATCTCATACTGGCCATTGGCATCTTCATGGTCAATCTGCAGCAGACCAAAGCCCAGCGTCAGCATGCTGGTGCGCATGGCCTCGAGGAAGCCCTGGTTCCGCTGGATGGCCTTGATGTCGTACGACGGCTTTGACAACCGATCGTCTGCATCGTGGACAGACCAGCGACCCGGCGCATCCCTGCGCAACAAAAAGAACTCGGGCTCTACGCCCACCTGCAGCCGCCAGCCACGCCGCTCCAGCAGCGCCAGCTGGTGCTTGAGCAGCTGGCGCGAACAGGTCTCCAGCGGCTGGCCCCCGGCATAGCCGTCGCACACGCCATGGGCGACACCCTGCATGAAGGGCAATGGACGCAAGGTGTCGAGCTGTACACGGCCGTAGTATTCGCTGCGCGGCCCCTGGCGCGGCAGGCCAGTGCCCCAGATGCTGGGGCCGGAGAAACCAGCCCCCGCCTCCACGCACTCGCCGAGCAGCGCCAGCGGCACAAGCTTGCCGCGGGCAACACCGTGGATGTCGCAAAACTGGGCCAGAACGCTGTGGATACCCAGCGCCGCGAAGTGCTCGATGGTGTCGGTGACTGTGCGCATCAGGGCCCGCAATGCCGATCAGGCGGCACTGGACGCGCGCGCCGCCGCCGCCACTTCGCGCGCGCGCCGCCGTGTCTGGCGCGCCACCCAGATGCTGTAGGCCACCACCGCCAGCGTGACCGTGGCAATCAGCAAGGTCGCCGCCGCATAGATGGTCGGGTTGATGCCGCGCCGGGCATAACCGAAAATCACCTGCGGTAGCGTGGTGACGCCGGGGCCGGACAGGAACTCCGAGATCACGACATCGTCGAACGACAAGGTGAACGACAACAGGAAGGCCGCCAGGATGCCCTGGGCAATATGGGGCAGCGTCACCAGAAAGAAGACCTGATGCGGTTTGGCACCCAGGTCCATGGCCGCCTCTTCGATGGAACGGTCCATTTCCTGCAGACGGGACTGCACCACCACCATGCCATAAGCCATGCCGAGCAGGGTGTGGCCCAGCACGATGGTCAACATGCCTCGCTCTGGCCAGCCCAGCAGGTTCTGGGCACCCACCATGAGCAGCAACAGCGACAGCCCGATGACCACCTCGGGCATCACCAATGGCGCGTTGACCATGCCCGAAAACACTGTGCGACCGGCAAAGCGGCGGTAACGCACCAGCACGAATGCCGCAAAAGTCCCTAGAACTGCCGACAAGACGCCGGTGATCAGCGCCACCTGCAGCGACAGCCAAAATCCCTCGACGATCTTGGTGTCACGGGTCAGCGCTACGTACCAGCGCAACGAAAAACCGGTGAACTCGGCATCTTGACGGGTGCTGTTAAACGAGAACAGCACCATGAAAAGCAGCGGCAAATACAGGAACAGGAAGACCATTGCCATCCAAGCCTTGCCGAAGTGCCGATGTAGCGCGCGTCTCATTCCGTTGCCCTCAGGCACGTTGCCGGGCCGAATCGCCCGTGTAGTGGTAGTAGACGGCCAGGGGCACCACGATCAGTGCAATCATCACTACAGCCAGTGCAGTCGCCCGCGGCCAGTTGTTGCTGGTGAACATCTCGTCCCACACCACCCTGCCGATCATGAGGTTCTCAGGGCCACCCAGCAGGGAGGGGATCACGAACTCACCCACCGAAGGGATAAACACCAGCATGAATCCGGCGATGATGCCGGCCTTGGACAACGGCACGGTGACGAGCCAGAAGGCCTGCAAAGGCGATGCACCCAGGTCATGTGCGGCTTCGAGCAACCGGATATCCATCTTCACCAGGTTGGCGTACAGCGGAAGCACCATGAATGGCAGATACACATAGGTCATGCCAACCAGCATCGACACATTGGTGTACAGCATCTGGATCGGCTCGTCGACGATGCCCACTGCCATCAGCAGCCGGTTCAGCACTCCCTGGTCGGCCAGGATTCCCTTCCAGGCGTAGACCCGCAGCAAGAAGGAGGTCCAGAACGGCAACATCACCATCATGAGCAGCGCCGGACGCACGCTGGGCTCAGAGCGAGCCACGAAATAGGCAAACGGGTACCCGATCAGCAGGCACAGCACCGCAGTGCACAAGGCATACCAGACGGAACGCAGGTAGGCTTCGATGTAGAGCGTCTGAAACAACCCGCCACCTTCGGGGGAGCGGAAGATGGTCCAGTAATTGTCGTACTTGAGCTTGAGGACACCGGTCTCGGTGTCCCAGATCGGCTTGAAGGGGTGGATGTCGTTGCCCATGTCCACGAAACTGATATACAGCAATATCAGAAACGGAAGCAGGAAGAAGACGATCAGCCACACATACGGAACGCCGATGACAAATCGCCTTCCTGGCATGGGGGCACGCCATCCAGCCATGGGGCGAGCCCTATTTGCCCTGCTTGAACTTGGTGTAGGCGCCTGCCATCGCCTCGCGGGCCTCGTTGGTGAAGCTGTTCGGCGGGATCATCTTGCTGAAGTAGGCAGACTCCACGAAGATGGTCTTGTTGCCGGCAATCTCGGGCTTGACCTTGTCGATGGCTGCCTTGTTGCCGGTCGGGTAGTTCATGTTGTTAGCCATCGACGCTGCATTCTCCGCCCGCAGGTAGAAGTCGATGAACAGATGCGCGTTGTTCGGGTGCTTGGCATCCTTGGTGATGGCCATGGTGTCAAAGAAGATCAGGGCACCCGTGCTGGGCAACAGCGCCTCGATCTCGTACTTGGCCTTGTTTTCCTTGGCACGGGCGGCGGCGATGTTGATGTCGCCCGACCAGCCGATGGCCACGCAGGCCTTGCCGCCGGCAACGTCGTCGATCATGGTAGAGCTGAACAGGCGTACGTCCTTGCGAACCTTGGCCAGCATGTCGGTTGCAGCCTTGTAGTCGGCTGGATCATTCGAATAGGCATCCTTGCCGATGTAATGCAGGGCCACCGGAATGATCTCGGTCGGCGAATCTAGGTAGGCAATACCACACGATTTGAGCTTGCTGGTGTAGGTCGGGTTGAAGACGAGATCCCAGGCGTTCTCGGGCATGGGCGTGCTACCCAGCGCCTTCATCACGCGGGTCTTGTTGATGCCCACCGTGGTGAAGCCCCAGGCCCAGGGAACCAGATACTTGTTGTCCGGGTCTGCCTTCTGCAGCGTGCCCATGATGGTGGCGTCCAGATTGGCCAGATTCTTGATCTTGGACTTGTCCAGGGGCTGGAGCAAGCCACCCTCGATCTGCGGCTTTGCGAACACCGTGCCCGGCACCACGATGTCATAACCTGTGTTGCCTGCGACCAGCTTGGCATGCAGGGCCTCGTTGGTCTCGAAGGTGTCGTAATTCACCTTGATGCCGGTTTCCTTCTCGAAGGCGGCAATCATCCCTTCAGGCACGTAATCCGGCCAGTTGTAGATATTGAGTATCTTTTCTTCTGCAGGCGCTGGTGGGGGAGCTGCTGCAACACTGGCAGCAGGTACCGGCGCAGAGGTCGCGGCGGGTGCCGGTTCTTCCTTTTTGCCACAGGCTGCAAGCAGAACTGCCGCCAGGCCCAGAACCAAAATGTGCTTTCTCATGTTGCTTGTCACTCCAAACGGGTTATGAATGAAAACAGATCCGGGCGCGACCTGGGCCCCGACGCGACGCCGCCGGCGGCGCCGGGACCGGGACCGGGACCTCGGATCCCGGGGACGACTTTATCAAACATTGGACGCGCCCGGCACATCGGGCGAGAAGCCTGCACAAATCGTGCGGCCTGTTGAAAGCTGTCCTGCCCAAGCGTCAGAAAGACACGACGACACCCGTGCTCAAGGTGGTGTTGCCCCTCTTGTAGATGCCATTGCTGTTGAGGAAGTTAAAGCCGCTCGAGCGGTCGAAACGCAGCTCCGTCTTCCACTGCGTGTTGTCGTTGACAGCGAAGTTGATGCCGGTCGTCAAGGCATACCGGTTGGCACCCCGGGTCGGGTCGATGGGGAGTCCTGCATTGTCGAGTTCTGGGCCGAAAACAGTCGTCCCGTTGGCATCTGCCGGGTTGAAGTACACGCCGCCACCATGCTTGCGGTTGTTGATGTAGTCGAACCGGGCCAGCGCCTGCAGCCGCGGTGTCAGCTTGTAACCCGCCACGCCGGACAGACCCCACCATCGGGCATCGGCACCCGAAGCGCCGAGGGCCCCTGACAGCACCCGCCCGATACTGAGTTGGCCCTGCAGGGTCATGTCACCCCGTGTATGGTACGCATCGATCTCCAGCAGATCGGCGTTGGCCAGCGCTGCTACCGCGTTGGTACGCACGTGCACGCCAGAGAACCCGACACCCGCGTACTCATTGATGGAATAGTCGGCACGGTAGGCAAAACCCGGTGCCTTGCGGGTTGCCACGCCATCCACCTGGCCGATCATCCATTTGGCTGTCCACTTGCCGAGCGCGTAAGACATGCCTGCGCCGACATAAGTGCCGGCGGCGGTATGGGTGTACAACAAGTTGTTGGTGATGAAGGGGTTCTGGTTGCCCATCGAGAACTCGTAGCCCGAATAGTCGGGCATCACGCCCGCATTGAGCTTGGCCCCTCCGTCACCGAACGGCACCGACACCGAGGCCTCGTGCACGATACTACCCCCCGCACCGCGGAGCGGTACCAGTCGCAGGGTCCAGCCGACGCCCTCTTCGGACTCCTTGGTCACCTCGAACATCGCCGCACCGAAGCCACCATTGCCACGGGCTGAGTCGAAACCGACAGTTACCGAATTGCGGTCCCACAGATAGGCCACATCGACCACCCCCTTGAACTTGAGGCCGACGAAACCGGCCGCGAGGTTGGTCTCTTGCGCCAGCTCGACCTTCTGAACCAGCCGGTTGAACTCTTGTGGATTGACTCCGCCCGCCTGCTGGCTGACCGCCTCGACCTTGGCCGTCAGGGCATCGATCTGTGCCTTGAGCAGTTCGATCTGCCTGACGAGTTCCGCATTGGTCTGGGCATGGGCCCCCATGCACGGCAGTGCGGCGGCCATCGCAATGGCAAGAAGCTTCTGGTTGAATTTCATGGTTTCTCCTGGGTAAATCAGACGGCGTCAGGTGGTGATCCTAAACGCCGCGGCCATTTCACGGGCGCGGCGCTTCTCGGCCCGCGCCAGCCAGACGCTGGCGATCACCACGCCCACGCTTACCACCAACACCGTGAGGGTGGCGACGGCATTGACGGTCGGGTTGAGCCCCAGCCGCGCGCGGCTGAAGATCGTGATCGGCAAGGTGGTAGACCCGGGCCCGGACAAAAAGGCCGACAACACGACGTCGTCCAGCGACAGGGTGAATGTGAGCAGCCAAGCGGACATGAGCGACTGCGAGATCAGGGGCAGCGTGATCAGAAAGAATACCTGCCAGGGCTGGGCGCCAAGGTCGAGGCCCGCCTCTTCCAGTTGGGGATTCATCTCCTGCAGGCGCGAACTGATCACCACGGTGGCATAGGCCATGCCGAGCAGCGTATGCCCGAGCCAGATCGTGAGCATGCCGCGGTCAGGGTAGCCTGTGGCGCGCTGCACTGACACCAGCATCAGCAGCAGCGACAGCCCGATGATGACCTCGGGCATGACCAGTGGGGAATTCACCATGCCGGTGAGCAAGGTGCGGCCCGGGAAACGCTTGAACCGCGTGATGGCCACCGCCGCGAAAGTCCCCAGCACCACCGATGCGGTGGCCGTCAGCAAGGCTATCTTGATCGACAGCACGAAGCCTTCGATGATGGGCACGTCCCGGATCAGCGCACCATACCACTTGAATGAAAAACCGGTCCAGGTCGTGACCAAAGGGCTCTCGTTGAAGCTCAGCGTGATGAGCGTCACGATCGGCAGGTACAGAAAGCCGAAGCCCACCACCAGCCAGATAGCCGATGTGATCTCGCCGGCGCGGTTCTTCATCGGCGGCCTCCCTGCGTGCTCTCGGCCTGGAACTTGTTGAACAAGGCCAGCGGCAGGATGATCAACAGCACCATGACCACGGCCACACTGGATGCCATCGGCCAGTCGTTGTTGGAGAAAAACTCATCCCACAATACGCGCCCGATCATCAGCGTCTGGGGACCACCGAGCAACTCCGGAATGACGAATTCACCGACACAGGGGATGAATACCAGCAGGGCGCCGGCAATGATCCCACCGCGCGACAACGGCACCGTGATGCGCCAGAAGGCCTGCCAGGGCGAGGCGCCGAGGTCCCGTGCGGCCTCCAGCAGGCGGATGTCCATCTTGACCAGGTTGGCATACAGAGGCAGCACCATGAAGGGCAGGTAGGTATAGACCATGCCCAGCGTCAACGAAAACGGCGTGTTCATCATCTTCACCGGTTCGGCCAGCACGCCCAGTGCGATCGCAACGTTATTGAAAACGCCGTTATCGGCCAGCAGCATCTTCCAGGCATACACGCGCAGCAGGAACGAAGTCCAGAACGGCAGCATCAGCAACATCAGCAAACCGGGGCGGATCTCGGGGCGGCTGCGTGCCAGGAAATAGGCAAACGGATACCCGATGGCCAGGCAGATCCCGGTGGTAATGCCGGCAAAACCCAACGAGGAGAGGTAGGCCCGCAGGTACAGGTCGTCCTCGAAAAAGATCACTCGGTAGTTGGTGAACTTCAGTTGCAGCTTCAGGACCCCGTCGACCCAGGTCAGCAGATCGACGAAGCGCACGCCGTCGACCTCGGAGATGCTGATCTTGAACACAACCAGAAACGGCATGGCAAAGACCAGCAGCAGGAAGACCATCGGCACGCTGATCACGAAGCGCCGCCCGACATGCCCCATGAAGGACTCGAGGATGCCTTGCCACATAGGTGCGCGCATGATGGGACTGGTTGGCGGAGCTACTGGGTGAGCACGACCAGATCGCTGCCCCACCACCACACATGCACGCTGGAGCCGTTCGCCAGCCGAGCCTCGTCGTGGCGCGCGTCGTTCGCCTTGGTGACCTTCACGACCGCGCCGGTGCCGAGCACCACATGGTAGATCGTCTGATCCCCCAGGTAGGCCAGGTCACGGATCGTGCCCTGCGCACAGTTGAAGCCGACCTCGACCGGGTTGTCGTAGTCGTCAGGGCCGGGCGCTGCCTCCTGGATACCCATCTTCTCAGGGCGGATCGCCACATGCACTTCCATGTCGGGCGTGCCAGTGATGCCGTGGCTGACGTAGTGGCGGCACTCCGGCGAGTCGATGATGACGTGGTCGGCCTCATCCTCGGTCACCCGGCCCTTGAACAGGTTCACGCTGCCAATGAAGTCGGCCACAAACATGCAGTTGGGGGTCTCATAGATATCCCCCGGGCGCCCGACTTGCAGGATCTGGCCTTCGCTCATGATGCCGATCCGCGACGCCATGGTCATCGCTTCTTCCTGGTCATGGGTCACCATGACGCAGGTCACCCCCACCTGGTGGATGATGTCCACCACCTCCAGTTGGGTGCGCTCGCGCAGCTTCTTGTCCAGGGCCCCTAGCGGCTCATCGAGCAGCAGCAGCTTGGGCCGCTTGACCAGGCTGCGCGCCAGGGCCACCCGCTGCTGCTGACCACCCGACAACTGGTGCGGCTTGCGCTTGCCGTAGGGGGTGAGCTGCACCATGGCGAGCATCTTCTCGACCCGCTCGGCGATCTCGTCCTTGGGCAGACCATCGCGCCGCAGCCCGAAGGCCACGTTGTCCCACACGGTCAGATGGGGAAACAGCGCATAACTCTGGAACATCATGTTCACCGGCCGCTCGTTCGGCGGCAAGCGAACCAGATCCTGCCCTTCGAGCAGGATCTGACCCGAAGTGGGTTGCTCGAAGCCGCCGAGCATGCGCAGCAGCGTGGACTTGCCACAACCGGAGGAACCCAGCAGCGCAAATATCTCGCCCTTGGTGATGTCGAGGGACACGCCATCGACCGCCACGGAATCGCCGAACTTCTTGACAATTGAGGTCAGGCGCAGAAAGGGTGCGTCACCCTGCCCTGCTGCCGGGTGTGCGGACCGGGCCACTGCTGCGGTTGCCACGCCTTATCGCCCGGTCTTGAATGCGGTGAACACCCGGGTCTGGAGTCGGCGGGTGTCGTTGGTCATCGATTTGGGCGGAACCATCGTCGCCAACTGCGCAGGCGTGGGGAAAACAGCCGGGTTATTGGCGACTTCAGGCACCACAAACTTGCGCGCCTCCTTGTTGGGGTTGGCATACAGCACCTGGTTGGACAGCGACGCATGGACCTCCGGGCGCATGATGTAGTTGATGAACATATGGGCGTTGTTCGGGCGCGGGGCGTCTACAGGGATAGCCATCGTGTCGAAGAACAGCAAGCCACCCTTCTTCGGCACCAGTACCTCGATCTTCTGGCCGGACTTGGTATCGATGGCGCGCTGGCGTGCGATGGAGATATCGCCGGACCACCCCAGCGCCACGCAGACCGAGCCGTTGACCATGTCGTTGATGTAGCCTGACGAACTGAACAGCGTCACGTAGGGGCGAATCGACTTCAGCAAAGCGCCAGCTTCGTTGTAGTCCGCCGAATTGCTACTGTGGGGATCCTTGCCCAGGTACTGCAATGCCGGCGGCAGGATCTCGGAGCCCGCATCCAGCATGCTCACGCCGCACGACTTCAGCTTGCTGATGTATTTGGTGTTGAAAACCAGTTCCCATACGTTTTCGGGCATCGGTTCGCTGCCCAGTGCTGCCTTGACCTTGTCGATATTGATACCGATCGTCGTGTAGCCCCACAACCAGGTGACCAGATACTGGTTGCCGGGATCGAGCTTGGCAATCTGCGCCTGGATATCCGGGTCCATGTTCTTCAGGTTGGGCAACTTGGACTTGTCGAGCTTGGCCAGCAGGCCGCCCGCCATCTGGATCGCGGCCCAGTGCGACGAGGGTACGACGATGTCGTAGCCGGTCTTGCCAGCCACCAGCTTGGCATGCAGGATCTCGTTGCTGTCGAAATTGTCGTACCGGACCTTGATGCCGGTTTCTTTTTCGAAGTTCTTGATGACATCCGGGCCGATGTAATCAGACCAGTTGTAGATATTGAGGACTTTCTCCTCCTGCTGCGCGACTGCAGGGGCCGACAGGCCCATCCAGAGTGCAGCGCTGCACAGCCCCGCAACGACCTTGCCAATACGCCACCGACCGAATGCATCGCCCATGTGTGACTCCTGATGTAACAAAAATCGTAAAACCAATGAGCTGATACTAGCGCAACCCTCAGCCCAGCCAGCCATTGCGCCGCGCATCCTCGAGGGTCAGGTCCAGACAAGCCACGATCAGGCCCATCATCTCGTCGATCTGGCCGTGCGTCATGGTCAGCGGCGGCGCGATGATCATACGGTTACCGACAGCCCGCATGATCAGGCCGCTGCGGAAACAGTGGCCCCTGCACACCATGCCCACTCCCAGGGCCTCGTCAAACCGCTCGAGCGTTGCCTTGTTGCGTACCAGCACCAGCCCTGCCATCAAGCCGCAGGTCTGCGCTTCACCCACCAGCGGATGCCCGTTCAACTCCGAAAACCGTTTAGCAAGATACGGGCCAGTGTCGCTGCGCACCCGCTGGGGCAACTGCTCGCGTTCCATCAGATCCAGGTTCGCCAGCGCGACCGCACAAGCGACCGGGTGCCCGCTGTAGGTATAACCATGGTTGAATTCTCCGCCCCGCTCGATCAGCACCTGGGCCACCCGGTCCCCCACCATCACGCCGCCGAGCGGAATGTAGCCACTGGTCACGGCCTTGGCAAAGGTCACCAGGTCTGGCCGGTAGCCGAACTTTTCGTAGGCAAACCAGTGCCCGAGCCGACCGAAGGCGCAAATCACTTCGTCGCTGATGAGCAAGATGTCGTACTTGTCGACGATGCGCTGGATCTCGGGCCAGTAACTGTCGGGCGGGATGATCACGCCACCAGCGCCCTGCACCGGTTCGGCGATAAAGGCTGCCACCTTGTCCGGCCCGATGGCCAGGATCTTCTCTTCGAGCCAGCCCGCAGCGCGCACGCCGAACGCATCCCGGCTCTCACCGGGGTGGCCCAGTTCAAAGAAATACGGCTGCTCAATATGGGTGATGTTGGGAATCGGCAGGTCGCCCTGGGCGTGCATGCCGCTCATGCCCCCCAGCGAAGCCCCGGCCATCGTGCTGCCATGGTAGGCGTTGTGGCGGCTGATGATCACCTTGCGCTGGGGCTGGCCGAGCAAGTCCCAGTAGCGGCGCACCATGCGCACATTCGAGTCGTTGCTCTCGCTGCCGCTGGAGGAATAGAACACATGTTCGAAGCTGCGCCCCCCCATTCTTGGCGCCAGGCTGGCCAGGCGGGTAGCCAATTGCACCGCCGGCACATTGGTGGTCTGGAAGAAACTGTTGTAGAACGGCAGCATCATCATCTGCCGGTGCGCTGCATCGGCCAGTTCGCGCCGACCGTAACCGACATTCACACACCACAGGCCGCTCATCGCATCCAGCAATTTCTGGCCTTCGGAGTCCCAGATGTAAATATCTTCGGCGCGCGTGATGACGCGCGCACCACGGCCTGCGAGGTCCTTGAAATCAGTGAATGGGTGCAGGAAGTGGGCGCTGTCGAGTTGCTGGATCAGCCGGGTATCCACGGGGACGTTCATATCGGTACTCCCTTTGTTGAGGAGGTGGGTCAAACGTGCAGGAGCAGGTGCTCGCGCTCCCACGGCGAGATCACTTTCATGAACTCGTCGAACTCCAGTTCCTTGATCTCGGTGTAGACCGTGATGAACTCCTTGCCCAGCACCTCGTGCAGGTCGGTCTCGCGGCGCAGCCATTTGAGGGCATCGCCCAGGCTGCGCGGCAACGAATAGGGCGACAGGTAGGCGTCGCCCTTCATCTCGGGCTTGGGCTTGATCTTGTTTTTCAGCCCCAGGTAACCGCAGGCCAAGGTCATGGCCAAAGCCACGTAGGGATTCGCATCCGCGCCGATCACGCGGTTCTCGACCCGGCGGGCCTGCGGAGAGGATATCGGCGAGCGGATGCCGACCGTGCGGTTGTCGTAGCCCCACTCGATGTTGATCGGCGCCGCGGTATTGCGCGACAGCCGGCGATAACTGTTGACGTAGGGCGCGACCAGCACCGTTGCCGCCGGAATATAGCGTTGCAGCCCCCCGATATAGTGCAAGAACGCCTCGGACGGCGAGCCATCCTCGTTGGAGAAGATGTTCAGGCCGGTGGCCGTGCTGAGCAGACTCTGATGTACGTGCATGGCGCTGCCGGGCTCGCCCTCGATCGGCTTGGCCATGAAGGTGGCATACATGTCATGGCGCAAGGCCGCCTCGCGCACCGTGCGTTTAAACAGGAAGACCTCGTCGGCCAGGCCCAGTGGCTTGGCATGGAAAAAGTTGATCTCCATCTGCCCCGCCCCCACCTCGTGGATCAGGGTGTCGACATTGAGTTCCATCTTGTCGCTGTAGTCGTAGATCTCTTCAAACAGCGGGTCGAACTCGTTCACCGCGTCGATGCTATAGGCCTGGCGCGAGGTCTCGGCGCGGCCGCTGCGGCCCACCGGCGGGCGCAACAAGGTGTTGGGGTCGGTATTGCGCGCGGTGAGATAGAACTCCAGTTCCGGTGCCACGATCGGCTGCAGCCCCTCGGCCGCGAACAGGTCACATACCCGGCGCAACACGCTGCGCGGCGCAAAAGGCACGAGCCGGCCCTCATGGTCGAAGCAGTCATGGATCACCTGCGCAGTCGGATCCGTGGCCCAGGGCACGATACGCACCGTGGACGGGTCGGGCCGCAGTTGCATGTCCTTGTCGGTGGGATCGATCACATCGTAATAAGGGCCGCTTTCGGGGAATTCACCGGTCACGCCCATGGCCACGATCGCCTGGGGCAGTCGCATGCCGCGGTCTTCGGTGAACTTGGCGCGCGGCAGGATCTTGCCGCGGGCGACGCCGGTCAGGTCAGGCACCAGGCATTCGACCTCGGTGACCCGGCGCTCGTTGAGCCACTGTTCCAGTTCATTGAAATTCATTACGCGTACCTCTGACATCTTGATCTCCTTGCATCCGTTGGCGGCGTTCCCGGCACGCCACCCCAAAAGCCGCAAACAGCGCCGCATACAACCGGTGGCTTGTACAACGCCACTCCGGGTGCCACTGCACCGCAAAGGCAAACGCCTGCGCATCATCGACTTCGAACGCTTCGATCAGACCATCGGGCGTATGGCCGAGCGCACGCAAACCTCGGGCCAAACGGTGCACGCCCTGCCCATGCAGTGAGTTCACCAGAGCTTCGAGGCCGCCAGCCCAGCCCTCGAATACCGAGCCGGGTTCAAAGCGAACCGGGTGGCGCGGCGCGTATTGCTCCTCCAGCGGTCGGTCGAGCGGCTCTCGGTGGTCGGCCATTCCCGCCACCGCGTGCACCTGCTGGTGCAATGAGCCGCCGAGAGCGACATTGATCTCCTGGAATCCCCGGCAGATCCCCAGCAGCGGCACCCCGGCAGCCAGACAGGCCCGCACCAGGGGCAGCGTCAGCAGGTCCCTTTGCGGGTCCAGCGGCAGCGACGCGTCGGCCACGGCCTCGCCGAAGTGCGACGGGTGCACGTTGGACGGCGAGCCAGTCAACATGACCCCGTGCACCCGTGGCAGCAAGTCCGCAATCTGTTCCGGTCCGGCCAACGGGAAGGTCACGGCCTGCGCGCCCGAGCCATCGCGCAGGGCCTCGGCGTACTTGTCGCCGAGCAATGCAAAAGGTACGGTCTGTCCGTCTTCATCCAGCAAGCGATGGTCCGTCGGTACCCAGACCAGGGTCGGGGGGCTGCCTGTCACGCACAAGTCTCCATGCAAGTTCTCCTCCGATCCGATTCTGCGCGCCAAATTGGCTCACAATGAGAGCCATTTGGGGCAATTTCATGGTGCCACTTGCATGTTGTCTGAACACCTGACCGGCCGTATCGCCCTCTTGCGGGCCACCACCGACCTGCCGCTGCACCGCCAGCTGTATGAGGTTCTGCGCCGCGCCATGCTGGAAGGCCGGCTGCAGCCCGGTGATCGCCTGCCGTCGTCGCGCGACCTGGCGCAGGACCTCCATTTGTCCCGCAACACCGTGGTGGCCGCCGTCGCGCAGCTGACTGTCGAGGGTTACCTGGTCAGCCGCGTCGGCAGCGGCACCTACGTCAAGGAGGGGGTGCAGACCGGCACCCGGCGCCGGCCACCGGCCGCCACCGGGCAACGCGCCAGCTTGTCCCGCCGTGGCCAGGCCCTCACCGGCAGCTTGTGCGCCGAGCAGCTGGAAGTGCAGCCCTTCACACCGGGCCCGGGCGACTTCAGCGCCTTTCCCTCCGAGCTCTGGCAAAGGCTGCAGACCAAGCACTGGAAGATGCGCTACCCCGACATGCTCGACTACAGCGCCAGTGGCGGTCATGGCCCATTGCGCCGCGCAGTGGCCGACTACCTGCGGGTGTTCCGCAGTGCCGAGATCGACACCGACCAAGTCATCATCACCAACGGAACGCAGCAGTCGCTGGACCTGTGCGCGCAGCTGCTGGCCGACCACGGCGACACGGTCTGGATCGAGGACCCGGCGTACTGGGGAGCCGTCAAGGCCTTCATGGCCAGCGGCTTGCGTCTGCATGCGGTGCCGGTGGACGGGCAAGGCCTGGCCCCGGGCCCGCAGGACGACAAGGCGGCGCCCCGGCTGATCTACGTCACCCCCTCGCACCAGTACCCGACCGGCGCCGTGATGGCACTGGAACGCCGGCACCAGCTGCTGGGGATTGCGCAGGTACAAAAGGCCTGGATCCTGGAGGACGACTACGACAGCGAGTTCCGCTTCAGTGGCCCGCCCCTGGCCTCCCTGACGGGGCTCGACCAGGATGAGCGGGTGCTCTACATGGGCTCGTTCTCGAAGGTGTTGTACCCGGGCCTCAAGCTGGCCTACCTGGTGGTTCCGCGCCGGCTCTCGGAACCCTTCAAGCAGGCGCACTACGACCTTAACCGGCCAGGCCAGATGCCGCTGCAGGCCGCACTGGCTGAATTCATCGGCATGGGGCATTTCGCAAGCGCTCTGCGCCGCGCGCGTACCAGCTATGGCCAGCGCAGGGCCCAGCTGCTGCAGGCACTGGCGCCGTGCCTGGGCCCGGACGCCTGGATCAGCGGTGCCGAACAGGGCCTGCACCTGTGCCTGCACCTGTCGGGCACGGTCGACGACCGGGCGCTGGCCAAGCGCATCGCCGAACAGGGCCTCACGGTGCGACCGCTGTCCGCCTACTGCCTGCAGCGGCAGGACCTGCGCGGCCTGGTGATCGGATACGGCTATGCGCGTCCGGTTGATATCGCGCACTTCGGGCCGCTGCTGGCGGGTGTCATAGTGCGCGAACTGAGCGCTACCAGGCGTCGCGCAACCGCTGCCAGGTCATTGCCAGCGCCAGCGCGGGTGTCCTGAGCAGGTCTCCACCCGGAAAGCGGCTGTGGCGCAGGCGTGCGAAGACGTCCAGCCGTTCGGACTGGCCGCCGATGGCTTCTGCAGCCAGTTTGCCGGCCAGTCCGGTCAGCGCGACACCATGCCCACTGAAGCCCTGCAGGTAATAGATGTTGGGCGCCACCCGGCCGAAATCCGGCGCCCGGTTCATGCTGATGTCCACGAATCCGCCCCAGACATAGTCGATCGGGGCTGCAGCCAGTGCGGGGAAGATCGCCGCCAGGCGCTGGCGCATGGCGGTTTCGAGAGTGCGCGGAGTCATCGTGGTGTAACTGACCCGGCCGCCAAACAGCAGGCGGTGGTCAGCACTGAAGCGGAAATAGTCCAGTGCGAAGTTGTTGTCGCACACGGCTGCCTGGGCGCGGATAAGCGCAGCACACAGCGCCGGTGCCTGGGGTGCCGTGGCCACGATATAAGTGCCCACCGGCATGATGCGGGGCCGGATCTCGGGCGCCACCCGTGGCCCGAATTCGGACAGCGTGCAGTTGCCCGCCAGCACGGCGAAGGCGGCACGCACGCTGCCCTGGGGCGTGCGTGCCAGCAGGGTCGACCCGCGCTCCAGGTCGGTAACCGGCGAATGCTCGAAGATCTGCACACCCAGCAACTGCGCCGCCGCGGCAAGACCCAGCCCGTAGCGCAGTGGGTGCAGATGCCCGGAGACCGACTCAAAGCCCGCAGCACAGTAGCGGGAGCTGCCGATGTAGCGGCTGACATCCGCCCCTTGCACGAAGTCGGTGCGCAGGCCGTAGTCGCGCTCGGCGGCCACCAGGTCTGCCTGCATGCTGCGGGCCTTGCGCGGTGAATCCGCCACATACAGGTACCCGCGGGTGCGGTCACAGGCAATGCCGAACTGCGCGATCCGTTCGTCGATGAGTCCGATCGCTTCCAGGGACATGTCCCACACCCGACGGGCATCGGCACGCCCGAGTTGCGCCTCGGGGACATCCTGACCACTGGCGATGCCGACGATGGCCTGGCCCCCATTGCGCCCCGAGGCCCCGGCGCACACGCGGTCGGCCTCCAGCACCACCACGCGCTGCCCGCGCAGTGCCAATTCGATGGCCGCCGAAAGGCCCGCGTAACCCGCCCCCACCACCACGACATCGGCTTGCACCGATCCCTGCAGGGGTGCCAGCGGGGGTGGGCGGGCCACACTGGCCTCGTAGTAGCTGTTCTGGTTGAGCTGGGTGTCCGAGCCCAGGATGGATGTATTCCACAGCCGCATGGTGCGTCCGTCAGCCCGCGCCTGCCAGTTGCCGGGCCACCCGTCCGCTGAGGTAGGTCCACACGAAAGCCGCCGCTGCCTGGCTGGTGAGCTCGGCGTGGTCATAGGCTGGCGCCACCTCGACGCAGTCCATGCCGATCCAGTTCAGGGGAGCCAACTCCTCCAGCAAGGTCATCACCTGCGAGGTGCTCATGCCACCGGGCTCCGGAGTGCCGGTTCCGGGCGCAAAGGCCGGATCCAGGCAATCGATATCGAGCGTCAGGTAGACCGGCCGCTGTCCGAGCCGTTCGCGGATCTGTGTAACGACCGGCGCTAGGCCATCCCCATCCTTGCCACGCAGATCGCGCGCTGTGAAGATCAGGCCGCCCTGGTCACGCACGTAGTCGCGCGCGGCGCGTTCGCCCGCCGAGCGCAGGCCGATCTGGACTGCGTCGGTCGCAGTCACCAGGCCTTCCTGAAGTGCCTCCCAGGTCCAGGTGCCATGGCCGGAAGGCTCGCCGAAATGGTTGGTCCAGGTGTCGCAGTGCGCATCGAAATGCACCAGAGCCAGCGGCCCATGGAGGCGATGCGCGGCCCGCAACAAGGCCAACGTCACAGAGTGGTCGCCGCCCAAGGCCACGCAGTGGTGGCGCTGCATCAACGCGCCAGCCTGCTCCTCGATCTGTTGGCGGACGGCGTCCAAGCCCGAGGCGTTGGGCAGGCGCAAGTCGCGCGCGTCGCCCAGGTGACCCAGGGGGGACACCTGGAAATGCGGGTGAATGCCATCGCACAGCATCAGGCTGGCGCGCCGGATCTCGGCCGGACCGAATCGGGCGCCGGGCCGATTCGTCACGGCCCCATCGAACGGCACGCCGAACACTGCGAAGGGTTGGTCAGACAGCGCCGGGGCGCCCAGAAAATGGTTGCCGTTCATCGCATATGCGAACTCGCCCTGTGCCATGGTTCCACGCCTCCTGATTGATCGCACATACCTTACCTGATCCGTCGCGGACAATGGGGACCAATTGCACCGCAATGCACCGATCCACCGGGTTCCGGCCCCGGCGTGATGGCCACTGAACCATGACCCCATCGACCCAACGACTCGTCGCCTATGCCTGCCTGGCCCTGAGCATGTCAATCACCGGCATTTACGTGGCGTTGTCCAAGCCGTTGGTGACTGCGTTGCCGGTATTCCTGTTGGCCTGGATGCGTTTTGGCATCGCCGCCCTGGCCATGCTGCCTTGGCTGCGCAAGCCGCCCGACGAACCCCCGCTGACACCGCGCACCCGGACGCTGCTGTTCCTGGAGTCGTTCCTGGGCAACTTCCTGTTTTCGATCTGCATGCTGTATGGCATCAGCATGACCAGCGCTGTGTCGGCCGGTGTGGTCATGGCCAGCATCCCGGCCGTCATCGCGCTGATGAGTTGGGCCTTTCTGCGCGAACGCATCGGCGCCCGTATGTGGGCGGCTGCCGGCTGTGCCATGCTGGGCCTGGCGCTGCTGGCGTTCTCGCGCGCCAGCCCCGCTGGCACCAGCGGCCCGTGGTCCAACACCCAATGGCTGGGTAACCTGCTGGTGTTCGGTGCCGTGGTGTGCGAGGGCTTCTATGCCGTGATCGGCAAGAAGCTCACCGGCAGCCTGACCCCGAAGCGCATCTCGGCACTGATCAACCTGTGGGGCTTTGCGCTCATGACGCCGTTCGGCCTGTACTTCGCGCTGGATTTCAACTTCGCCGGCGTCGCACCGCTGATGTGGCTGCTGCTGGTGTTCTACGCACTGGCGGCCAGCATGGGTGCGGTCTGGTTGTGGATGACCGGTGCGCGCCACCTGCCGGCGTCCCAGAGCGGCATCTTCACGGTGATGCTGCCGATCTCGGCCGCGCTGGTCGGGGTGCTGGCACTGGGCGAAACCCTGAGTCTCATGCAGGGCCTCGCATTTGCCATCGCGCTGCTGGGCATCGCACTCACCTGGAACCACCGGCCCGCCAGGTGACCGGCAATACCCGGCCCACTACGCGGCAGGTACTGACACACCCCAGCAGAACGGGTCCTGCGGATCGAGCAGAAGGCTGAGTTCGGAACATATGTGGGCCTGGCCGCGGATGGTGGGAATCACCTGCCCGTCCACGCGGCGGAAGTGACCCTCGAACACGCTGCCAATGACGCTTTCCTGGCGCCACACAGCACCCTCGGCAAGATCGCCATCCGCCGCCAGGCAAGCCAGCTTGGCGCTGGTGCCGGTGCCGCAGGGCGAGCGGTCATAGGCCCGCCCCGGGCACAACACGAAATTGCGCCCGCTGTTGCCGGCCGCCAGTGGCGCGCCGACGAGTTCGATGTGGTCGATATCGGCACCGTCGCGCCCGGTGATGCCCTGCACCTGCAGTTGCTCCCGGATGGCCCAGGCATAGTGCGTGAGCGCATCGACCGCCCCCACCTGTAGCGGCGGCTGCTGGGCGCCGCTGCACAGGAAGAACCAGTTGCCGCCCCAGGCCACATCGCCTTGCACCGTACCGTAGCCGGGTACCTCCAGCACCAGGCCCGACCGGTGCCGGAACGCTGGCACATTGGCCACCGACACCACGCCCCGGCCATGCAACTGAACCTGAACAGTGCCCACCGGCGTATCGATCGCATAGCTGCCTGGCCCCACGCGGCCGAGGTGCTCCAGCGTGGCCAGCAGGCCGATGGTGCCGTGCCCGCACATGCCGAGGTAGCCCACGTTGTTGAAGAACACCACCGATGCCAGCGAGCGGGGCTGCCGCGGTGGCAACAGCAACGCACCCACGATCACGTCATTGCCGCGTGGCTCGCACACGGTGGCCTGGCGAAATCGGTCGTGATGCTCGCGCAGCACTTGCACCACCTCCGGCAGCGCCTGCGCGCCCAGATCCGGAAAGCCGGACAGCACCACCCGCGTCGGCTCACCGCCGGTGTGGGAATCGACGCATGCGATCGTGTCCATGGCTCATTGCACCAGACACGTGGCGCCGACCACCACCCCATCGGCATCGGCATACAGCCAATCGCCGGGCCGCACCCAACAACCCTGGATCAGCACCGGTACCTCGCGCTGGCCTGAGTTGCGCTTGTCCGGCGGCATGGGGCAAGGGGCCAGTGCCAGGAAACCCATCGGCAAGGCGGCCAGTTCTGCCAGGTCGCGCACACAGCCGTTGACCAGCACGCCGGCCCAGCCATTGCGCGCGCCCGCCGCCCCGAGGTTGCCGCCGACGAGAGCGCGGCGCAGGGATGCGCCCCCGTCGACCACCAGCACACGGCCCTGCCCCGGGCTGTCGAGCTCGGTCTTCACTAGGGCGTTGTCCTCGAAGCAGCGGATGGTGACGACTTGTCCGGCAAAGCGCGCGGCACCGCCGAAACTGCGAAACACCGGCGCAAGCACACGAAACGCACCGCTGGAATCAGACTGGTGCGCATCGCACAGATCACAGGTGGCAAACACATCGGACATGGCAGGTCGAGCCTTTCTGGAGAGCGGAAAAACGAATTGACGCGGCATGTTAACGCTGCATCCTGCGACAAAGGGTGAAGCACGCGCAAGCACCTGCGCGGCACAGCACCGCGCACGGACGCGCGTTCTCCAATGAAAAGTCCTGCAGCCGACCATGAAAAAAACAACGCCCCAGAGCGAAAAACCGCAGTTTTCGCTTGGAAACAGGATTTTTCTCCAGTAGCATCCGCACTGCCGGAGGAGAAGCAGTTCTTCGCTGGTGATTAATCAACTTCCAGAAGGACAATTCAATCATGGCAACTGCAAAAAAAACCCCGGCCAAAAAGGTCCCCGCCAAAAAAGCTGCACCCGCAAAGAAAGCAGCACCGGCAACCAAAGTAGCAGCCAAGCAGGCTGCGCCCGCCAAGAAAGCCGCCGGTCCCGCAAAGCAGGCTGCGCCCGCCAAGAAAGCGGCTCCTGCCAAGACGGCCGCCCCGGCCAAAAAAGCCCCCGCCAAGAAGCGCGCTGTCAACGCCGCCTTCATGAAGGCCCTGACCCCCAGCGCCGCACTGGCCGCCGTGGTCGGCAACAGCCCATTGCCACGCACCGAGGTGGTCAGCAAGCTGTGGACCTACATCAAGAAGAACAAGCTCCAGGACGCCGTCAACAAGCGCATGATCAACGCTGACGCCAAGCTCAAGGAAGTGTTTGGCAAGGTGCAGGTCTCGATGTTCGAGATGGCTGGCCTGATCGGCAAGCATCTGAAGTAATCGCACCCTGTGCGCGCAAAAAAGCCGACGCGAGTCGGCTTTTTTTTGCAGGCGAGGCTTCACGCAGCGCGTTGCAATGCCGCCTGCGTGATCGACGACAAGGTGCCGCGGGTGGTGATCACCTCCGGATCGAGCACAACCTCGATCAGCGTGCCCTCGGGCCGCGCGAGCGCCGCGTGCAGTTGCGGCTCGAACTCTGCGGTGCGGGTGATCCGCACGCCCGCATAACCATAAGCACGCGCCAGCGCCGCGAAATCCGGGTTGCGCAACTCCGTGCCGGCCAGCCGCTCAGGGTAATCGCGCTCCTGGTGCATGCGGATGGTGCCGAACATGCCGTTGTTCAGCAGCACGATGATCGTCTTGGCGCCGTACTGGACCGCGGTGGCAAGTTCCTGCCCGTTCATGAGGAAGTCGCCGTCGCCAGTGATGGTAAAGGCGAGTCGCCCGGTGGTGATGGCGGCAGCGATGCCCGCTGGCACGCCATAACCCATCGTGCCGGAGGTCGGTGCGAGCTGGGTCTTGTGGCCCTTGGCCAGCCCATGGTGAAGAAAGAAACGGTGCACCCAACTGGCAAAGTTGCCGGCGCCATTGGTCAGCACCGCGTCTTGCGGCAAGTGCTTTTGCAGCGCGGCCACGATGGCCGGCATGTCGATGTCGCCTGGCAGGGTCTGCGGCTCCAGGTTGGCCAGGAAGTCGGCATGGCATTGCTGCGCCCATTCCTCCCAGGGCAGCGTCAGTGGCGCGGTCAGCACCTCCAGTGAACGCGCCGCGGCGTTCATCGTGGCATGAATCGCCAGGTCGGCCTGGTAGACACGGTTGAGCTCTTCGGCGCTGGCATGGATATGCACCAGCTTCTGTGTCGGCCGGGGCACCTTCAGCAGGGTGTAGCCACCCGTGGTCATCTCGCCCAGGCGCGGGCCGATGGCCAGAATCAGGTCGCTGTCGTGGATCCGGCGTGCCAGCCGGGGGTTGATGCCGATGCCCACGTCACCTGCGTACAGCGGGTGGTGGTTGTCAAAGGTATCCTGGAAACGAAACGCATTGCCGACCGGGAGTTTCCAGTTCTCGGCAAAACGCTGCAGCGCCTGGGCCGACTGCACGGTCCAACCACCGCCGCCGGCTATCACCAGCGGACGCGCGGACTGCAGCAGCATCGTGCGCAAGGTGCGCAACGCACCGGGGTCGCTCCAGGCCTGCACCGCCTCGATACGCGGCAGGGCCTGCGGAACCGCACCGGACACCGGGTGCGGCAGCACCGGGGCGGCCAGCATGTCTTCGGGCAGCACCAGCACCACCGGGCCCGGGCGGCCATTCATCGCCGCGGCAAAGGCACGCGCCACGTACTCCGGAATACGCGCCACGTCGTCGATGCGCTCCACCCGCTTGGCCATGCCTTTGGTGCTCGGGCCAAAAAAGCTGGCGTAATCCACCTCCTGGAAGGCTTCGCGGTCCCGGGTGTCGCTGGCTACATCGCCCACGAACAGCACCATCGGCGTCGAGTCCTGGAAGGCGGTGTGAATGCCGATGGAAGCGTTGGTCGCGCCGGGCCCGCGCGTCACGAAACAGACCCCCGGCCGACCCGTCAGCCGGGCATGCGCATCGGCCATGAAAGCGGCGCCGCCCTCCTGCCGGTTGATCACGAACTGGATCTGGGCGGCATGCGCATGGAAGCCGTCCAGGACCGCCAGGTAGCTCTCGCCGGGTACCCCGAAAGCGTGGGTGACCCCCTGGGCCACCAGGCATTCGACGAGCAGATGTCCCCCGATACGGGTGCCGGTCATGTTCTGGTCCTTTTTCCGACGCCCAGCGCTGCGACCACGCTCAGCAGCAGAATCAATGCTGCACCAAAGAAGGTGGTGTTGTACATGCCGCGGTCCATCAGTGCGCCGAACAGCAACGGCGATATCGCAAAGCCGACGTCCAGCCCGCTATACACCATGCCGTAGACGCGGCCAGTCGCGCCCTCGGGCGTGGCCTTCTTGATCATCATGTCGCGCGAGGGGCCGCCGATACCGATGGCAAAGCCCGTGGCAGCCAGAACGACCATGGTGCCGGTGCCGCCAAACAGCCCGGTTCCGCACAGGGCCAGCAGGATGGCCGCCACGCCCATGCAGGCGGCGACCACCCGGTCACTGTTGGCCATGCGCGCGGCCACCACGCCGCCGCCCAGCATGCCCAGCGCACCGGCCAGGCTGTAGGCCGTCAGGGTCATCGTGGCCGCCTCGAAGCTCACGCCATGCATGGCCTTGAGCAGCGAGACAGAGAA
>Ga0209181_10000304_pt1 | contig 92536 bp, 77 predicted proteins | sample MAT05_FD_187208 | JGI IMG/M metagenome (GOLD analysis project Ga0209181, IMG submission 187208) | Freshwater microbial communities from Lake Fryxell liftoff mats and glacier meltwater in Antarctica - MAT-05 (SPAdes) (version 2) | ecosystem: Environmental > Aquatic > Freshwater > Ice > Liftoff...
GGTTTTTTGTTTACGGTTTTTTGTTTAAAATTTTTTGTTTGTGATCATTCGTATAAAACAACGGCTAAATAATTGACGATCATTTTGTTCCATATTGATACAAAGTACAAGAGTGCGACGCCAATGAAGTTAAATAGAAATACCTCAGCCCGGCTCAAAAAACTTTCTCCGATTTTTTCCATTGTAGTTATTGTACAATTATTATCAGGGTGGTAAAACCAGCAATTATCCGTGAACAATATGAATGTAAACGAAATTAGCCATCAAAAAATCAGACATCAGACATTAAACGGTGTTTGTTCTAAACTGTTGTTTACGGGAGAATATTAATTCTACGATCATTATGAGTAATAAACTGATGGCAGTTGATAATAAAGTTTTAACGATAAAGTACCAAAAATTGCCGAACTCCCAGGCTTCCAGGAAGAAGAGCCAGCTATGATGAACAAGGGTAAGTACGGCCGCATACAACATATATGGCATAAAGCCACCCATGCTTTTAGCCGAAGGTTCTTCGTAGTTATTATCTGCGCCTTCCTGTGGGATAAGAATGTTGATTAGAAAAGGCCGGAAGTAAGCCATGAGTACGCAGGCTGCTGCATGAAAACCGGGATGGTGCCTGAAGCTATCCAGTGCGAATCCCAGTGCGAACGCTATCAGCATCTGGATTGTCCGGTTTAGTTTGAAAGGCATCCATAAAATAAACAGGTAGTAAATGTAGGGGGTTACCATGTAGTGTACATGAATTCTATCCAGTACAAAAACCTGTACCAGTATGAGAATTACAAATCGAATAATATTTTTTACCAGTGTACTCATCTACTTTTTGCCGGGGGCCGGTTAATTATTGATTTTATTGTTTGCATTTTTTAACAGCCGGTTAATTTCATCTTTTTGAAAATTTTCAATGGCGTATACATATTGCAGGTTATAAAAATTGGCGCTTGATTTCAATCTGATGATATAATTATTGGTGCTTTTATCTGCGAGTATTTCATCAATGGTACCGATCATTAATCCATAAGGGAAGGTAGTGGTAAATCCACTGGTGTACACCGTATCTCCTTTTGCCACCTTTGCGCTTTTCCGGATATCGGTTAGCAACAACTGGTTGGGATATTTACCCTCCCAAACAACCTGGCCTGCATCTCCGCCTTTTTTTAATTTAGCGCTTATTTTACTGTCTTTGTGGAGCAGGCTCATTACTACAGCATAGTGGGGGCTTACATCGGTTACTATACCAACCACGCCATTATTTGGATCGATTACCCCGTCGTCCTTTTTTAACTGCTGGGCTGATCCCCTGCCTAATACGATAAAGTTGTTTTGAGCGGAAACAGAATTGGACACTACTTTGGCGACCAGGTACTGCCATGTACGCCGACTGCCGAGAGTATCGTAAGGAATTGAGTCAGTAACTATTTTAACAGACGTATCGGGCCTGTCAAAATTGGATTTTAACTGGTTTCTCAAACGCTCATTGTCTTTCGCCAGTTGTTCATTTGTTTTTTTAAGTTGAAAATAATAATCGATTTTATTATAACGGGTATTAATACTTCCGGTAACCTCATTCATGAAACCTGAAGCCACGGCATTGTGGTAGGTATTATAGTGCGCAATTAAATAGATACAAAACCCCTGCAATATCAACAGGAAAAGGAAATTGAAATAGCTTCGGATGAAAAGAAAAATGTTACGCATACAACGATCCTCCTAACCTTCTCCGGGTGGAGCAAACTAAACTGATGAAATATAGAAAAGTCTTCATGCCAGAAATGAACTTTATGCCCGGTGCCCTTTCCGGAACAAAAGGAATGTACCAAAAGGGAGTTTACAAAATAGCATTACGCAGCTAAATGGAACCTCCCTTCATTAAAATATTTAGCGGGTGCATTTCAATTTGTCGTAGCATCCACGGGTTACTTAGTTTTGCCGTTTTGGCGTTAACTCAACGTCTTAACGCCTTAACGGCGATTTACTCATTCTTTAGTTCGTAAATTAAGAGCGACGTCCGATAGCTATCGGATTTGAAATGCGCCCTATTTAGCGCATTACAAAAGGATACTTATCATAGTTTTTCAGGGCGATGCCTGTGCCTCTTACCACACTCTTCAGCGGGTCATCCGCCACATGTACCGGTAATTTTATTTTTGCCGCTATGCGTTTATCGAGGCCCCTTAAAAGTGATCCTCCACCGGTTAAGTATAATCCACGGCGATAGATATCTCCGGCTAATTCAGGCGGTGTGGTTTCCAATGCTTTTAAAATGGCTTCCTCAATTTTAAAAATACTTTTATCAAGGGCCTCGGCTACTTCCTGGTAACTTACAAATACCTGTTTGGGTATGCCTGTTACAAGATCACGTCCGTTTACCGGGATATCATCCGGTGGATTTTCAAGGTCTTTCATCGCTGCACCTACCTGTATTTTTATTTGTTCTGCGGTACGTTCACCTATCAGCAAACTATGATAACGGCGAAGTGCTTCCATAATATCTGCCGTAAATTCATCCCCGGCAATACGGATACTTTGATCGCAAACTATACCGGCAAGCGCAATTACCGTGATACCCGTTGTACCGCCACCAATGTCAATGATCATATTTCCCACGGGTTCTTCCACATCAATACCAATACCCAATGCTGCTGCCATTGGCTCATGAATCAGGTACACTTCTTTGGCGCCGGCCTGTTCGGCGCTATCTCTTACAGCACGTTTTTCAACCTCGGTAATACTACTTGGAATACAGATCATCATTCTCCAGCTTGGGGCGAACAATGGTTTTTTTGGGTAGATCATTTTGATCATTTCCCTGATCATCAGTTCGGCAGCATTAAAATCTGCTATTACGCCATCTTTTAACGGGCGAACGGTGCGGATACTTTCGTGGGTTTTTTCATGCATCATCAATGCCTTTTTACCCACTGCCAATATGTTTTTTGGATTATTTCTGTCGAGTGCAACGATAGAAGGTTCGTTTACAACTACTTCATCGTTAAATATTATCAGGGTGTTTGCAGTGCCCAAATCCATTGCAATTTCCTGTGTGAAAAAATTAAAAAGACCCATAATGTATATAGAGAAAAATCGAATGTAAATAATTGGGCAAAGTTGATGTAAATTATTTGAATTAACAACGGCAAATACTTTATTTCTCAACATTTTGTGGAATGGCAATGTTGATAGTTGATGGTTGATTGTTGATTGTTTGCGGGTGGGTGTTTAATCGTCAAAAGCACATGGTTAATGGCCGCCGATAAAGGTTTGCTGTCATTGAATCAATTACTATGAACCGTCAGCCTGCCAGGCACAACCATCAACCGCCAACTATAAACAGAATCACCTGAATTCAAAACCAATATCTTCCCTGAAATAAATACCCTCAAAAAAGATTTGTTCCAGCATATAATTAGAATGTTCCACTGCCTCCCTGATATTATCTCCCAGCGAGGTAATGGCCAATACCCTTCCTCCGTTTGACAGTACCTTGTTATTTTCAAGCCTGGTGCCCGAATGAAAAATAATGGTTCCATTGATGATTGAGCCATCTAAACCGTGAATTTCTTTGCCAACTTCATAGTCATTTGGATAACCTCCGCTCACTGCCACCACCGTTACAGCTACCTGTGGACTGGTTTTGATGGTTATTTCGTTTAATCTTTGTTGTGAGGTAGCCAGTAAAATCTCCACGAGGTCATTTTCTACCCGGGGGATGATTACCTCCGTTTCCGGATCACCAAACCTGCAATTGTATTCAATTACAAATGGCTCACCTTTCACATTAATTAAGCCTATAAATACAATGCCTTTGTAATCCAGTTTTTCAGAAATTAAGCCTGCAATAGTGGGTTCAATAATCGCCTTTTTTACTTTTTCCAAATAGGGCCCATCTACAAAGGGTACGGGGCTTACTGCTCCCATTCCACCTGTATTGGGCCCCGTATTGCCGGTTCCAATTTTTTTATAATCTTTTGCTTCCGGAAGTAACACATAATTTTTCCCATCGGTTAAAACAAACATACTTAATTCGATGCCATCTAAAAACTGTTCTATCACTACCCGCTTGCTGGCTTCGCCAAATTTGGCCTGCTGAATCATTAGTTCAAATTCAGCCAGGGCCTCAATATGATTAGTACAAATAACCACTCCTTTACCTGCAGCCAGTCCATCGGCTTTTAACACCACAGGCAATGAATGATTCCTTATATAAGTAATTCCATCTTCAAAATTAGTAGCATCAAACTCACGATAAGCGGCGGTGGGAATATTGTGCCGTTGCATAAATGCTTTGGCGTAAGCCTTACTTCCTTCCAGCCGGGAAGCTTCTTTGGATGGGCCAATCACATGTATTTTAGCGGTAAGCGGATTGGCTGAAAAAAAGTCATAGATGCCTTTTACCAACGGCTCTTCCGGCCCCACAATCATCATTGCAATGTTGTTGCTGATACAAAAAGAGGAAAGCCCGTTAAAATCGGTGATGGCAATGGGTACATTCGTGCCAACCTGTGCAGTTCCTGCATTTCCGGGCGCAATAAATAAGTTTTTACAGAGGGGGCTTTGTTTCAATTTCCAGGCTAAGGTGTGCTCACGGCCACCACTGCCAATTAAAAGAATATTCATGAACTAAAGAGGGGGTTAAAAATATAAATATAGGCTTATGAAACGAAATTAAAGTTACTCAAAGAGTTTACCATATTATTTTTATAAGTGGCAAAGCAATTTATTTGCTGGAATTTTAAAATTGAACGAATGCTTTTGATTTGGTAAGAAGAAATTTGCTACTTTGAGGGATTAATATCAATTATCAATCATAAATAAACGCCTCATGACTGAAACGATAAAAACCGGCAAACACCCAAAAGCGCTCTATGTTTTATTTTTTACCGAAATGTGGGAACGGTTTGCTTATTACCTGATGGTGGGAATTTTATTGCTTTATACAATTGATACCAAAACAGGCGGTAAAGGTTTTGATGAAAGAGTAGGGGCCGATATCGTTGGTAGTTTTATTGCACTCGTTTACCTAACTCCGTTTATTGGCGGATTAATAGCTGACCGCTACCTCGGGTATGTAAAATCAATTTTTTTGGGAGGAAGTTTAATGGCAGCGGGTTACTTCTGCTTATCATTGCCCGGTAATACGGCGATGTTCATTGCCCTCGGACTAATCATCGTGGGCAATGGCTTTTTTAAGCCAAACATATCTACACTACTCGGAAATATTTACAACCGGGAAGACCTGAAACCATTAAAAGATAATGCGTACAATATTTTTTACATGGGCATCAATATCGGGGCCTTTGTATGCAATTTCGTAGCAGCCTACCTGCGTAATAAATATGGCTGGGGCTGGGCATTTTCAGCCGCCGGGTTTGGTTTGGTTATCGGGTTGATTTTTTTAGCATCCAATTTAAAAGACATAAAAGCCGCCGATATAAAGAAAGAAGTACAGAAAGAAGATATGTCGTTGGGCCAGATTTTGGGTTATGTTTTTTTACCTGCAATTATTGCCGCAATGATCGGATGGATTTTGCCAATCAAAATTTTCGGCACTTCTTTTATGGGCAGTCAGGCCAACGATGCGTTCATTTTTGCCTGTTTACCAATCATTGCATTTTACATTTCACTTTGGGTAAAAGCAAAGGGCCAGGATAAAAAAGGGATTGGTTCGCTGTTGTTCATTTTTGCAATAGCCATCGCATTCTGGACGATATACAATCAAAATGCCACGGGCCTTACCCTTTGGGCCGAAAAGCATACCGACCGGGAAGCATCTGAAACCACGGCGAAAATAACGGGGGCGCTTTTTCCCATGCAGTTGGTAACGGATACGCCCAGGCTGGTGAACCAGGTGGATGAACATTTTGTAGAGGCAAAAGATGCGCAGGGCAACCAGGTAAAAGTAATGGGGCCAGATCCCTACTTCAATAATGTGCCAAAAGAAGAATGGCCGGGCGGCAAGGATGTAAAGCTTACCAATACAGAATTGTTTCAATCCATTAATCCCCTGTTTATTGTAGTACTTACCCTGGTATTTGTGCCCTTATTCGATTACCTGCGAAGAAAAGGAAAGGAACCCACCACTGCATCAAAATTTGGAATGGCTATGTTTATTTCCGGGTTATCTGCACTGGTAATGGTTTTTGCAGTAATGTCGGTACCCTCAATTTATACACACAAGGCTTCGCCGATCTGGTTGTGGGGTACCTATTTTGTATTCACAATCAGCGAAATATTTTTGAGCCCGATTGGGTTATCGTTTGTATCAAAACTGGCACCTGCCCGGCTTACCGCATTGATGATGGGTGGCTGGTTTTTGTCCACTTCCATCGGCGGAAAAGTAGCAGGCGTTATGACCGGTTTCTGGGATGATTTTACTGATAAAAAAATATTCTTCCTGATTTTAGTAGTCGCCGCTTTTGTGGGGGGCATATTAATTTACTCAAGATTAAAAACCCTGAACGCAATTGTTAAAGAAAAAACGGGTTCGGCTTAAATATATTCAGCTTACAACAAGGCGGTGCAAAATGTACCGCCTTTTCTATCTTTTTCCTTTACTAAAACTATTCTTAAATGTCTGAGAAAAAACTATTCCACCCATTTGTATCTCCTCAAACGATCATGAAGGAACTGACCGTGAAGTCAGTTTTGCTGGGCAGTTTATTTGGGGTGATATTTGGTGCAGCCACCGTGTACCTGGCATTAAAAGCAGGGTTAACTGTTTCCGCCTCCATACCCATTGCGGTTATAGCCATCACGTTGGGAAGGAAATATTTTAAGACAACCATTCTTGAAAATAATATCATTCAAACTACCGGTAGTGCCGGTGAAAGTATTGCAGCCGGTGTGTCATTTACGCTGCCGGGTTTTTTATTTCTATCTTCCCCGGACAGTGCATCTTATTTTAATTATCTCACCATTTTAATACTGGCCATTGTAGGCGGTATGCTGGGTACGCTGTTGATGATTCCATTGAGAAAGGCACTGATTGTTAATGAACATGAGACCCTGCCTTATCCTGAGGGAACCGCTTGTGGTGATGTATTAAAAGCCGGGGAAAAAGGTGGTGATTTTGCGAGGACCGCCTTCTGGGGATTGGGTGTGGCTTTTGGATATGCGATCCTCCAAAAGATATTGCGTGTAATTGCCGAAACGCCTTTTTATCTTACAAAACAAACCAATAAATTTTTCCCTTCCGCTAAAATAAGCGGGGAAATTACCCCTGAATATATGGGTGTAGGATATATTATTGGTCCCCGTATTGCGGGTGTATTGGTGGCAGGTGGCGTGTTAAGCTGGCTGGTGTTGATACCGCTTTTATCATTTTTAGTTCCACCGGATATAATCGCTGCGCAGTTAGTTAAGTTGGGATATTTGGCAGATGTTGCAAAAGATGGAGGCAAGGGTGGGTGGAATGCAACCACACATACATTTAACGATTATTCGGCAGCTATTTATTATGCATTTATACGCCTGATCGGGGCCGGTGCAGTTACTGCAGGTGGTATCATTACATTGTTGAAAACATTGCCAACAATCGTAAAGTCCATTAAAGGAAGTATAAGTTCTATAAAAAACTTAAGTGGTGAAAATGGCGTTACATTACGAACTGAAAAGGATCTAAGTTTAAAAGTTGTAGGGTTTGGTAGCTTAGCGCTAATTGCATTAATTGCTATTTTACCCCAGGTGCCAGGCGATAATTTTTTACAAAAATTGTTAATCGGTGTACTGGTCATCATCTTTGGTGCATTATTCGTAACTGTTTCATCGAGGATTGTAGGATTGATTGGGTCATCAAATAACCCGATTAGCGGTATGACCATTGCTACAGTAATGGGCACTAGTTTGATCTTTATGGCGGTAGGATGGACAGGCCAGGCCTATGAGCCGTTGGTATTGGTTGTTGGTGGAATGATTTGTATTGCTGCGGCTAATGCGGGTGCAACCTCACAGGATTTAAAAAGTGGGTACATCGTTGGTGCTACGCCGAGAAACCAGCAAATAGCTTTGTTCGTAGGCGCCATTGTTTCGTCAATCGTCATTGGTATTACCATAAAATATTTAGATAAGCCGAATGCAGAAATGGTTGCGCAGGGAATCAATCATGCCATTGGAACCGATAAATATCCTGCACCTCAGGCTACGCTGATGGCAACATTAATAAAGGGAATTCAATCCCAAAACTTAGACTGGCAGTATGTTTTTGTAGGTATTTTTCTTGCAGTTGTAATGGAACTATGTGGTATTAAATCTTTAAGTTTTGCAGTGGGCGCATACCTTCCTTTATCAACTACTTTACCGATAGCAATTGGAGGAGCCATTAAGGGGTTGGTTGATCTTAAAAAGAAAAAGGAAAATACCAACACAGCTCCGGAAGATGATGAATTGGGTAAGGGAAGTTTATTTGCTACCGGCCTTGTGGCCGGAGGAGCGGTGGCAGGTGTTATCATTGCGTTTGTATCTGGCAGCGAAGGAGGCGAACGGTTTTTAAAAGCAGTGAGCATGGAAGCCGGTATTGAACATGGCATTGGCACATACGGCTATTTTATGCTGGGGGTGGCATTTTTTGCCGGCATGGGTTGGATGTTGTATAAGACGGCTTTAAAGAAATAACCAACAAATAATACTCAAAAAGGCGATTTTTTAAAAGGCATCGCCTTTTTATTTATCTTACAAATCAATCATCATTTGATTTACAATCCGATTTAATATCGATTTATTTCTTCAACATATTATATTATGGGAATGAGAATTACGCTGTCCGTATTTTTTTTTATGGTACTCCTTGTTAAAAATTCCCGGGCACAGGATCCCAATAAGGCGATTGATAGTTTATACAAAATGGCGTTGGCGCAAAATACCGATTCAGGGTATGTGCATAATATGCTTCAGTCTGCAAACTATGCTTTTGAGTTTAATAAAGAAAAGTTTTACCGTTACCTGAAGGCTGCATTTATCAAAGCAGATGAATCACGCAACATCAAAACGATTTGCACTGCCAATATTTTTGCATCGGGCATTTATTCCGGTCGTTCCAACATTGCAGGTAATTTGGACACCGCTTTAAACTATGCCAACACAGCACTGGAATTGGTAAAAAATACCAACCTTGCAGAAAGCCAGGCATGGGCCAACATGGCACTTGGCCGTGTTTACCGGTTGAAGGATCAGCAGGATAAGGCCTTGCAATACAATCAAAATGCTTTGACGCTTGCCAATATTTCAAAAAGCGATTCTTTACAGGTGTTGGCTTATATCGGCCTGGGCAATACATTTATGGAACAAAGCCAGAAACTGAACGCATTTCGTAATTATATGGCTGCTTATGATATTGCGGACAACGCAGGCAACAAGTTTTTATTAAGTATTTGTTATCGCAAACTTGCAGAGTTTTATAGTTCCATTGAACAGTATGAAAAGGCCAAGGATTATTTATTTAAGCAACTCGCTATTTTAAAAAAAGACAATGCTTCTATTTATAGTTTTATACCTGTTTACAGTGAAATAGCTGTTACCAACATAAAGGCAAAGCAATACGGGTTGGCTGAATCTTACATAGATACCGCCCTGGCAATGTGCGACAGGTTCAAACAACCAATGTTGAAACTGAACCTGCTCGACCCCTTGTTTCAATTATATTTTGCAAGCAAAAACCCGCAAAAAATTTTTGTTTTGTTGAATGAAAAAAAGGACCTCATCGACCAGATAAAAGGGATCGGTTACTCAGCGCCAATTGACTATTTGATTGGTGCAGCTTATTCAGAACTACATCAATTTGACAGCGCACATTTTTATCTGAAAAAAGCCGCTCCATTTTATGAAACCAGGGCATCTGCCGGCAATAAAAATTATTTTTATATGGCTTACGCCCAATTGTATAAGGAGCAGGGCGACTGGAAAAATTCATTGCTTTATTACAACCAGGTGTTCGATTATGCAAAACTTGCAGGTGATTTGGAAATTCAAAAAGCCATTTCCAAAGAATTGGATTCGGTGTACCAAAAATCAGGCAATTATGAAAAGGCCTATGTTTTTTCGGGAATATATAACCGGTTATCAGATAGTTTAATGCAATTGTCAAAAGATAAAGACCTGCTATCTGTGGAGCTGGATAATGAAAATAAACGAAAGGAACGGGAGGAGCTAAGATCCAGGGAAGCCACAGACCGCCGCCACAATATTCAATACATGGCAATTACAGTTAGTATTGCCACGGTGTTTTTAATCCTTATTTTAATGGGTTTATTCAAGGTTTCAGCCGGCACTATCAGGGTCATTGGATTTCTTGCTTTTATATTTTTCTTTGAGTTTATTATATTGTTGGCGGATGTTCAAATTCATCACTGGACGCATGGCGAACCATGGAAAGTACTGTTGATTAAAATTGGTTTGATTGCCATCCTGCTGCCATTGCATCATTGGCTCGAAGAAAAAGTGATCCACCATTTAACCACCAGGGACCTTTTAAAAAGTGAAAAATTAAAATTCTTCAGCAGGCGAATAAAAGCCAGTGAAACGAATGTTTAAAACTTAACCTGGTAAAAGCAACAGGCGATTTCTTTATTTTAGATAAACGGCAGGTATTTGCTCTTTTTGCCCAGTATATCCAGGTCATTTGCACCCAGCCACTTGCTTAATACGGTGGCGTAAACATCTTTAAAGTCCACTTTGTATTTAAGATCACCTTCATTTAAATCGGCGAGGTCGGGCATCGCATTGAGCAGTCCTTTTTCCTTTAATCCGCCGCTGATAAAAAACATATTATTGGCAGTGCCGTGGTCTGTTCCACCGCTTGCGTTTTGTGTTACCCTTCTTCCAAATTCACTAAAGGTCATCATCAAAACGTCTTTAAAGCGGTTGTTCTTTTTAAGGTCTGAGGTAAAAGCTTTTACTGCGTCGTTCAATTCAGTGAACAATCTTTTCTGTTGATTCTCCTGGTTTACGTGCGTGTCAAAACTGCCCAGCGAAACATAATATATTTTGGTATTGATATCGGATAGAATCAACGAAGCAATGGTTTTTAAATCTTTTCCCAGTTCAGTTCCGGGATACATTTCATTGGTGGGATGCAATTTGCTTTGCTGAAAAATATAGTCTGCACTGCTGAGTGTTCCGCTCATGGTTTTGTAGAGATAGTCGGCCGTTTCCTCACCGGCGTGATGATCTGCATTGATATCCCTGAAAAATTTGTCATTGCTGGTATTGTATAATTTACGTGGGTCCTTAAACGCCAGTCCGTTGTTGTTGTCACCTTTTAAAGCAAGGCTTAAAATGTCGTCAATCTCTACTGCCTGTGTTGGTTTATCGCATCCTTTACACTGGGCATCCAGGTATCGGCCAATCCACCCCGTATTCACGTAATCGCTGCTGTTACTGGCACTATGCCAAATGTCCATACTTCTAAAGTGTGAGCGATCGGGGTTGGGATAACCCACACTGTTCATAATAGCAAGATTGCCTTCATCATATAATCCTTTGAAGGCTTCCAGGGCGGGATTGAGGCCTGCCTCTCCGGTGAGTGATAAAGCTTTGTCTTTTGCAATACCCAACCTCGGCCTGGCTTTATAGTAGATATCATTTTGAACAGGGATAACAGTATTCAATCCATCGTTACCACCGCTAAATTGTATAACCACCACCACCTTATTACCCGGCGGCACCATCATCGGTTTTTCAAATGCTTTTAAAAATTTAGGCAACATAAAAGATGCAGTAGCCAATGAGCCGATCTGTAAAAATTCTTTGCGTTTGATAAGCATGATGATAGCTTTAAATTTTTTGGTTGTAATTGTTAGTGAAGACCTCACCCCCAACCTCTCTACTTCTATAAAATTGAAATCTTCAAGCCTTGTAAAACCTCACCCCCAACCCCTCTCCAAAGGCAGAAGGGAGTTTGACCCTGATGCCTCAAAGCACTTTTCTTTTCGGATTATCAGTGCCATATTTTTGGTGGATTATTTCGAATCAGCTTTGTATTTTCCAGTTCTTTTTGATGAAACATCATCGCCGTTTATAGTATATTCCGAAGGAGAGGGGAGCCCGACCCCTGTGAATTTTTATATCTTTTTTTCGATTTTTGAAAGTCCTCGTCTCCATTTTTTTATTTCCATAAAATCAGAACGCCCTTGCCTTTCTCCCCTTCAGGGGCCGGGGCTGTCAACACAACTGGTACTCCGGTGTACTCATCAAATGAATAACAGCACTTTTAATATAGTTTTCCCTGCTTTCATTGTTGAGGTATTTTGCCAACAGATTACTGCTTGCTCTGCTTTTTGATTGCAATACTGTTTCCGAAATTTTTGGCAGCAGGTTTTCTCTGGATATCTTTTCAAATATTTTCACTGGCAGTTGCCAGTCTACTACCGCAGCTCCATTTTTAATTGCCGCAGTCGCTTTCTTTTGCCGCTTCAATTTCTCGTCTGTCATTTGGCCCATCATTACATCATCATCGCTTTTCGGACGAATGTTAATGTCTTCATTTGCTGCAACGATTTGTGGTATGCGCAACCGCAGCATGAGTGTGCTGCTATCAATCCAGCTTTTACCACCGGGCCAGCCTGCAACATTGGGCGGGTAAAAGAGAATTTGCCCCAGTGCACGTTGAAATAATAATTGTGCGGCATTGTTTTCCAGTTCCATAGGAAGTAGCCGCCGTATTCCTGCCAATAGCTCAACCGGCGATTTTATCCTTGTACCAATATTTTTTTCATTGTAAAACCAATCACTGGTAAAAATATCCTCCATTAATTTTTTAATATCGTACCCGTTTTCATAAAAACGGTTAGCCAGCCAACCGACCATTTTTTCATCTACGTTTTCATTTACAAAAAAGCGGTAAATTTTCCGGGTGATAAAAACAGCCGTTTGCTTTTGTTCCAATAAAATATCAATGATATCATCGCCATCAAAATTGCCTGTTTTGCCCAGGAATGTTTTGCTGTCTTCATCATGCAGGTTTTTACGGAACACAAATTCGCCCTGCAGGTTAAAGCCCCACCCGGTAAACGCTCTGGCTGCTTCCTTTACATCCTGCTCTGTATAATTCCCCCTCCCCATGGTAAACAGTTCCATTACTTCCCTTGCAAAATTTTCATTGGGTCGTTGTTTGCGGTTTTGCTGATTATTTAAAAACTGAAGCATGGAGGGGCTTTTGCTCACTTCCCTTAAAAGATCTCCGAAATTGCCAAATGCATTTGTCCGGATGACATCCAGTAACTGTTGCTGGTAAAAAATATTGATTACCCTGCAGGCAAAGTGGCCATGCCAGAACAGGCTCATTTTTTCTCTAAACTGTGCTTCGCTGTTGATGATTTCATCCATCCAGCGTAGGTTCAGATTTTTAATATCTTCCCTTGACTGTTTCTGCATTGCCTTCTTCTGTTCGGACGTTAATTTTTGTAGCTGACTAAGATCCTGGATACCCTTAACCAATCCATCAAACAAGTTGGAAGCCACATCTATTTTTCCCGGATTTTTAGAAGAGGTTTTTACTAACAATTCCCATAACTTTTTTTGAGATATGCCATCAAGATCTGCTGCATTTTCAGCCATCGGGCCAAAAGCTGCCCTCCACAATAGATGTTGATTTTTTAACCTGTTTGAAACTTGCATGCGATAGGATAGTTTTAGATGAAACCGTTTTCGTGGTTAAGGTTCGTATGACGTGTACTTTATAAATTAGTTTAATGCACAGTTGAAAATGCCTGCCGGATTAATTGAACGTAAATTAGCTTTTTAAACTGATTTAGTTAACTTGTAGCAACATACGGTTGTCACATGAACGTTAAAGCATTTAAATATCTCTCACCTGCCAGTATTTACATATTGGCCTTTGTTGCTTTTTTTTCACACGATTGGTTAACCTGGTCACCGGTTATGTATGCATGGATCATTCTGCCGCTGGTAGAACTGGTATTGAAACCGGATGAAAAAAATATGAATGCTGCCGAAGAAGAACTGGCTAAAAAAGATACCGTGTACGATTGGATGCTGTACACATTTGTTTTACTCCAGTTTATTGCGCTTTTTGTCTTTTTACAATCGATGAAAACCGATTTGCTGAGCGGTTGGGAAATTGCCGGGCGGGTTGCCTCAATGGGCTTATTATGCGGCACATTTGGCATCAATATCGGGCACGAGTTGGGCCACCGGGTAAATAAATTTGAACAGGGCCTGGCAAAAGCTTCCCTGCTTACTTCCTTGTACATGCATTTTTTTATTGAACACAATAAGGGGCATCATAAAAATGTAGCTACGCCCGAAGATCCCAGCAGCGCCCGGTATAATGAGCCGGTATATGTTTTTTATTTCCGTACCATTATTTTATCATATTTGTCGGCATGGAAAATTGCCAATGCTGAAATACGAAAAAAAGGTTTTGGGCTGGTGCATTGGAAGAATGAAATGCTGCAGGCACATGTGATACAGTTTTTATTTGTAGTGTTGATTTATGTCGCTTTCGGGTTCACCGTAATGATGTATTTTTTATGCGCAGCCGCTATTGGAATTATCTTACTGGAAACAGTTAATTATATTGAACATTACGGCCTTCAGCGAAAGGCTACCGGCCCTGGAAAATACGAGCGGGCCATGCCGCACCATAGCTGGAACAGCAATCATATCCTCGGCCGGTTAATGTTGTTTGAACTGAGCCGGCACAGCGATCATCATTATCTCGCCAGCAGGAAATACCAGGTATTGCAAAACCATCCCAATGCACCGCAGTTGCCTACCGGTTATCCCGGCAGTGTGATGCTTGCAATGCTGCCACCCCTATGGTTTTACGTGATGAACCGGAGAATCAGGCAACTGGAAAAAACGCAGGAAGGCAAACAAATAGCAACAGTGCAGTAAAATATTTTACACCTTGCAACCGGTATTTAGTTTTGAGGACTATTTTAGATTGAAGCGGCGCCAAAATAAGCATGCAATACCTCGGGTAATTGGATGCCTGTTTCTGTTTGATTATTTTCCAACAGCGATGCAACAATTCTTGGCAATGCCAGCGATGATCCGTTTAAGGAATGCAACAACTGTGTTTTACCTCCGGTATCTTTAAACCGTATCTTCATCCGGTTGGTTTGAAAATTTTCGAAGTTACTTACAGAGCTTACTTCCAGCCATTTTTGCTGTGCGGCACTAAACACTTCAAAATCGTAGGTAAGTGCGCTGGTGAATCCCATATCGCCTCCGCATAAACGCAGTATGCGGTAGGGTAGTTCCAATGACTGTAATAACTTTTCGATATGGTCCACCATTGCTTCCAATACGATATAGCTTTCGCCGGGATGCACCAATTGTATGATTTCCACTTTATCAAACTGGTGTACCCTGTTCAACCCCCGAACATCGCTTCCAAAGCTGCCCGCTTCTCTTCTAAAACATGGTGTGTAAGCTGTCATCATCACCGGCAGGTCGCTTTCCTTTACAATTTCATCCCGGTAAATATTGGTAACAGGCACTTCTGCGGTAGGTATCAAAAATAAACCGTCTTCAGTTATATGATACATTTGCCCTTCTTTGTCTGGCAACTGGCCGGTACCGTAAGCAGATGCTTCATTTACCATCAGCGGTGGCAGGTACTCGGTGTAGCCGGCTGCTGTATTATAATCTAAAAAATATTGTATCAGCGCTCTTTGCAATTTGGCACCCTTGCCTTTGTATAATGGAAAGCCACTTCCAGTTAATTTAGCACCGGTTTCAAAATCTACCAGCCCGTATTGCTTTATCAGCTCCCAATGAGGAACTGCATTTTCCGGCAAATCCGGCTTTGTTCCTCCTTCCCTTACCACTTCGTTTTCCTCCGGCGTTTTTCCTTTTTTTACCGAAATATGTGGCAGGTTGGGCAATTTTATTATCTCATCGTGCAATTGTTTTTCGGTGCTATTTAATTGCTCGTTCAGTTGCTGAATATTAGTTTTGCTAAGTGCAACCTGCTGTTTTTTTTGTTCGGCAAGTTCCCTTTCTCCCTTACCCATCAGTAAACCAATTTCTTTACTTGCGGCATTCATTTCCGCCTGCAGGGTTTCTGTTTCCACCTTTAATTTCCTCAACTGCTCATCCAGTTCCACTACTTTATCCACTATTGAAATATCGTTGAAATATCTTACCCCTAACTTCTCTTTTACCAATTCAATGTGCTGCCGGATAAAACTGATCTGTAACATTTTTTTAAAATTTTGCCAAAGGTAAAGTATGGAGCCTGTTTTTGAAGCCTGATTTTTTAATGGTTGCTACTTTTAAATTTATATTTGCAAAATGCAACAGGCAAAAGACGATTTACAGGTTAGGTGGCTCAAGCTGCGGATTAAATTAAAGGAAAAATATGGTATTAAACCAGATATGGATGGCGTACTTTTTTTAATAGGCGTTCAGGAACTGGGTAGTGGAAAACAGGTATACACCAAAGAACAAAAACAAGACCTCATGCACATTGCGGTATGTACAGTATTGATGCAGAGTGGTTATTATATGCTGGAAGGCTATGATGAAGAAGGCTGGCCACATTTCAAACAATTAAAAGCACTTCCCGAATTTAACCTGTATGAGCAGGAAAATTTTTTAAAAGACCATGTTTTGCTTTACTTTGATCAGTTTTTTAAAAATGACAACTAAACCCTATGCGTATTTACAGCAGACTAATTCTTATTATACTTATTTTATCAGGTGCAGTTATTTCCCATGCACAGGTAAAGAAAAATGTGGTTAAAAAAAAGCCGGTGGTAACCGTAAAAGGAAAACCTAAGCCTAAAGCCAAACCTGCCACCACTACTAAACCTGCCATCCTTCCTGTAATTAAAGCATCTGGTACAAGGGTGAAAATAACGACTGACCTCGGTGAAATAGTAGTTCGGTTATCGGACAAAACACCTCTTCACCGGGACAATTTCATTCAACTGGTAAACAGTCATTTTTATGATAGTTTATTATTTCACCGGGTTATTGGTGGTTTTATGATTCAGGGCGGCGACCCGGAAAGTAAAAATGCCTTGCCGGAAATTATGCTGGGCAAAGGTGATGCAGGATATACGATACCTGCGGAATTTGATTCCACTTTATATCACAAAAAAGGAGCATTGGCGGCTGCAAGAAATAATAACCCCGAGAAGGCCAGCAGCGGATGCCAGTTTTATATTGTGCAGGGTAAAACCTATGCTGAGGAAGAACTGAACATGATTCAAATGCAGCGGGGTACCTATTTTTCACCCGCCAAACGGATGACTTATAAAATGGTTGGCGGTACACCCAACCTCGATATGAATTACACGGTTTTTGGTGAAGTGGAATCCGGCATTGAAGTAGTTGACCAGATTGCCAGGGCTGAGAAAAATAATTTTGACCGGCCGTTGAAAGACATTCATATGAAAATGGAAATAATTAAATAATGCGTAATTAAAAAGGTACCGTATCCATAAACAGATAATTCATTCATCCGAGGAACAAAAAAAACAGTTAATTTGCAGCAACTTAATTTCAAATAACAAGGGTCCAATCCCTCCAACTTAAATATTATGAACGTTCCGGCAAATTTACACTACACAAAAGACCACGAATGGGTATCATTGGAAGGTAATACAGCCACTATTGGCATTACAGATTTTGCCCAGGGCGAATTAGGGGATATCGTATACGTGGATATCGCTACCAAAGGAAAAGCCCTTGCTGCTGAAGAAGTCTTTGGTACTGTAGAAGCTGTTAAAACAGTGAGTGATCTTTTTTTACCCATATCCGGAACCATCACCGAAATAAATCCGGCACTGGAAGCGCAGCCAGAACTGGTAAATTCAGATCCTTACGGAGCAGGTTGGATGATAAAAATGACTATAGACAGCGAAGTGGATATTGAAAAACTAATGACTGCAGAAGCATATACTTCCTTGGTTGGATAGGCGGCTTTTAACTAATATTTACTTCTTACAAGAAGTGTTTCTTTCGATTTAAAACGGCAGAAATTTTAAACTTCAAGCTAAATGAAGCGAATTAAGATGATTAAATTTATACCAGGCATTGCCTGGTTTTTTGTTGTATTGGTATTACTGTGCATGCCTGCTCAAGATATTCCCACTTCCAACTGGTTCGATGGAATATATATTGATAAATGGGTACATGCCGGAATTTTTGGTTTGCTGGCATTGCTGTTCATGTTACCGGTAGCCTTTTCACCCATGGAACCAAAAGAGAAATTACAATTCTTCATCCGTGTGGCAATCGCCACTTCGCTATGGGGTATATCAACAGAGTTTATTCAAAAATTCTGGATACCAGGCCGTAGCTTCGACCTTTTGGACTGGGCCGCCGATAGCCTGGGAGGAATAATCGCTTTTATGTTATGTAGAAAAAAATATATCCTTCCCAAAGAAGTTTAAAATTATTACAGAATCAAAGCTAAACTTGTTGCATGTATAGCTTTTTAGTACATTTGCCTATATGTTGAACGTAGAAAATATGGAGTACAATACCACTCGCAATCATTTAACGATGAGAGAGTATGGACGCCATATACAAAAAATGGTAGAATACCTGCTAAGTATTGAAGATAAAGAAAAGCGCCAGCGCAATGCAATGGCATTAATAGAACTGATGGGTTTTTTAAACCCCCATTTGAAAAATGTAGAGGATTTTCGCCATAAATTATGGGATCATCTTTTCCTGATAAGCGATTTTAAACTGGACGTGGAAAGCCCTTATCCTATTCCAACCAGGGAAACCTTGAAGGCCAAGCCAGAGCCATTGGGTTACCCAAAAAAATACCCCAAATTCAATCATTTAGGTAAGAACATTGAAGTAGTGATTAACAAGGCCCTGAAGGAAGAAAATCCGGAGAAACGCCAGGGCTTTGCCAATGCCATCGCTTATTATATGAAGCTTACTTACAGCAACTGGCATAAGGAATTGGTGCATGATGACAATATTCAAAGTGAATTGCAAACCATTACTGAAGGGCAGTTAGAATTTAATAACCGCCCGTTTGTAAAACACAGAACAGATAACCGGCCAGACAGGGATGATTACAGAAGTGGCGGTACCGGTGGTTACAGAAAGAACTTTGGAGCAAGGAATAGCAATACCGGCGGAAGAGATAACCGCAGCAGTGGTGGCGGACAGCGTGATAACCGTGGTGGTATCAGTGGAGGTAGGGATAACCGGCCAGGCGGTGGTAGCGGGGACAACCGGAATAATAATAACCGGAATTTTAAAAAGAGATATTGATCTGATCAATGAAATTGAACCTGCTTGTTACAGTTTGATCAATTGAAATTGAATACTGAATAAAGGCATAAGCCCCGACTGTTAACAAACGTTGGGGCTTTATTTTTATAACCAATTTTTAAATCTACAACTCAGTATGAGTTCATTTGAAGTTACCGGAGGCAAATCATTATCCGGCGAAATTATCCCCCAGGGAGCCAAGAACGAAACACTGCAAATTATTTCTGCCGTATTGCTTACTTCAGAGAAAGTTTATATTGATAATATTCCTGACATTATTGATGTAAACCTACTGATAGAATTATTGGCGGAAATGAAAGTCAAAATTGACCGTACCGGCAGAAACAGTTGCACCTTCCAGGCGGATGATTTAGATGTTGACTATTTGAGTAGTGAAGCGTATCATAAAAAAAGTGGCAAACTACGTGGCTCAGTAATGCTTGCGGGGCCAATGTTATCGCGGTTTAAAAAAGCATATATACCCAAGCCGGGTGGAGATAAAATCGGTCGGAGAAGACTGGATACTCATATTATGGGATTTGAAAAATTAGGGGCTTCGTTTCAATACAACCCGGATGGCTTTTTTTACCTGGCAGCCTCAGAACTAAAGGGAACCAACATTTTATTAGATGAACCAAGTGTAACCGGAACGGCTAATATTTTAATGGCATCTGTAATGGCGACTGGCATTACTACTATTTATAATGCAGCCTGCGAACCCTACCTGCAGCAATTGTGTAAAATGCTTAACCGGATGGGAGCCAACATCAGCGGTATTGGAAGCAATATGCTTACCATTACCGGGGTTGGTTATCTTGGCGGAACCAATCACCAAATATTGCCTGACATGATTGAAGTGGGCAGTTTTATTGGCCTGGCTGCCATGACACAGAGTGATATTATCATTAAAAATGTTGGTCTTGAACATTTGGGTGTTATTCCCGAAAGATTTCAGCAGCTCGGTATTAAAATGAATTTCCCGGGAGATGACATTCACATTCCTTCACAGGAGTTGTACGAAATTCAAAAATATATGGATGGCGGTGTTCTCACCATTTACGATCATCCCTGGCCGGGTTTTACCCCTGATTTGCTGAGCATCGTGTTGGTAACTGCCATACAGGCTAAAGGAAGTGTACTGATACACCAGAAAATGTTTGAAAGCCGTTTGTTTTTTGTTGACAAGCTGATTGATATGGGGGCCCAGATTATTTTATGTGATCCACATCGTGCGGTGGTAATAGGTTTGGAAAGGGAACAAAAATTAAGAGGCATTACCATGAGCAGTCCGGATATACGTGCCGGGGTGGCATTGCTGATAGCTGCTTTAAGCGCAGAAGGAAAAAGCACCATTCAAAATATTGAACAGATTGACAGGGGGTATCAGGATATAGACACCAGGCTACAGGCCTTAGGCGCAGAAATCAGAAGGGTGTAAGGTGAAAGGTTGAAGGTGGATGGTGGAAGGTGAAAGGTGAAAGGTTTAAGGTTGATGGTTCATAGTCTAAAGTTGAAGGTTGGGTTTCATTCGAGGCATTTTATAATTATGATGTTTTAATCTATTCATTTCATGGTTGAAACCCGAAAGATAGCCGGAATAATTAATAACCTTTACAACAGTCAACCATACACACTGCACCCAATGTCATGAACTATCAATTATCCACCTTCCTCCCTCCACTTTCCACCATCAACCATCAACCTTAAACCTTCCACCATCAATTGGCTATCTTTTCTTTTCTTTGCACATGCCTATCCAAAATAAGATTATCATCATTACCGCCCCATCCGGTTCCGGGAAAACATCTATTACCCGCCACCTGATGAAAACATTTCCCCAACTCGCTTTTTCCCTATCTGCTGCAACAAGGCAGGCCAGGGGAATAGAGCAAAACGGTATTGACTATTATTTTATGAGTGAACATGATTTTAAGCAGAAAATACAGCACAACGAGTTTGTTGAATGGGAGATGGTGTATGAGGGTAAATATTATGGTACATTGAAGAGTGAACTACAGCGTATTTGGGATGAGCAGCGTATTCCAGTGCTGGATATAGATGTAAAAGGAGCCATCCATGTAAAACAGCAATATCCTGATTCCTGCATTACCCTTTTTATAGAACCTCCATCGGTAAGCGAGTTAAAAAAACGCCTGGAAAGCCGCGGCACGGAAACGCCTGAATCGCTTGCTGCACGGATCAGTAAAGCATCGTATGAAATTTCATTTAAGGAACATTTTGACGAACTGATTGTAAACGACGACCTGGAAAAAGCCTGCAAAGAGGCTACTGCAATTGTAGAAGAATTTATCCGGCAGTAATTAGTTTAAATGAAAAAATCAATGATCTTCTTTACATTTACTTTATGGATTGGATAGCACTTTTCGCAATATTGATTTCTTTACTCCTGATTGGTTTTTTTTCAGGGGTGGAAATGGCTTTTGTTTCTGCCAATAAATTATCTATTGAGCTTAGAAAAAAGCAGGGGACATATAGCGGGAAAATATGGGGTGAATATGCTGACAAGCCAGCTCGTTTTATTGGCACTACACTCATAGGCTTCAATGTGATAATGGTGATCTATGGTTTATTCTGGAGCAATTTTATGTCGGGGGTATGGCATAACCAAATTGGAGAGTATAGCTGGAATATTACCAATCCCTATCTGCACCTGGTAATTGAAACAATTGTGTCCACCTTTTGCCTGCTCTTTTTCGAGTTTGTTTTTAAAGCTTACTTCAGGGCAAAAAACGAGACGATGCTGAGCAGCGGATTTATTACCTACATCACCCATTTCTTTTTCACGGCTTTTTCAGGCGTAGCTACTTTTTTTGTAGACATAGCAGAATGGATATTGAAATATATTTTTAATGTAAAGCTGAACGAAAAAAAGGATGTATTCACAAAAATTGACCTGGAGCATTTTATTCAGCAAAGCAAGAATCACGACGAAGAAGATACTACCGAAATAAATAAGGAGTTGTTTGAAAACGCCCTTTCCTTAAGTGAAAAAAGGATCAGGGAATGCCTGATACCCAGGAAGGAAATTGATGGCGTGGATATCAGTACCAATATCGAAACAGTAAAAGACAGGTTTATACAAACCAAGTTAAGTAAGCTGGTAGTGTATGAAAAAAATATTGACAATATAGTAGGGTATGTTCACCAGTTAGACCTGTTTAAAAACCCTGCGGATATTCAAACTATCTTACTACCCATACCTACTATTCCGGAAAGCATGAGTGCCACGGATTTAATGACCAAGTTTAGCAAGGAAAGAAAAAGTATTGCATGGGTAGTGGATGAATTTGGAGGTACTGCCGGAATTGTTACAATGGAGGATCTGCTGGAGGAAATATTTGGTGATATAAGAGACGAGTACGATACAGAAGAATTTGTTGAAAAGCAACTGGCGACCAACGAATTTATTTTCAGTGGCAGGTTGGAGCTGGATTATATTGCAGAAAAATACAACCTGGCATTTCCTGACAGTGGAGAAACAGAAACACTCAGCGGTTTTATTATCCAAAACCGAGATGAAATACCCAAGCAAAAGGAAACCTTTACCGTAGGCAATTACCAGTTTGATATTTTAAATGTAACGGATACCCGGATTGAAACTGTAAAAATGAAAGTGCTGAAATAAAGTTCTATTCTGCTGATAGTACCCCGGGGATTTTGCATCAGCGGTTGCAAGCCTGGTAGTCTACCGGTTGTAAAAAAAACACTTCTTTGTACCTGCCTTTCCAAAAAATAGTTCAATTGAATGATTATAGCGATTAACTCCATCACGTTTTTAAAGCAGGCCGGGCATGATTATTTTTATGATTACTTATTAAAGACTGCGATATCTCAAACGGATCACCAGTTCGTTTTTATTGGCAATGGCCCGGTTGTAGACAATAGGCTTCCTGTAAAAAATATAGTTTATGTGAATGCCGCTCCAAAAGCAAACAACCGGTTGGCTTGGAAATTCTGGCTTGATTTTACATTGCCTGCTATAGCCAGGAAACATAAGGCCGATGTGCTTTTACATACAAATGGGGTGTGCTCTTTACGCACTACAATAATACAGTATATTTTTATCTATGATCTTTCGGTTATAAATTTTCCTGTTTTTTTTTCAAAAAGTGAGCATTCCTTTTTTAAGAAAAATATGCCGGCATTTCTTGAAAAGGCAAATACCATTTTTACCGGATCTGATTTTCATGCAAAAGAAATTATACAGAAGTTCTCATTTGAAGCCGATAAAATCCAATCGCTTCAATTGCCCATTTCGGGATTGTTTCAGCGGGTTGATTGGGAAGAAAAGGAGTCAATCAAAGAACAATATGCGGATGGCAAGGAATATTTTTTGTTCAGTGGTGCAATTCATTCCAGGTATAACCTGGTTAATTTATTAAAAGCATTTTCTTTTTTTAAAAAAAGACAAAAAAGTAATATGCAGTTAATAATTGCATCTCCAATGGTACCAGCTAATGATCCTTTTATAGAGAATTTGAAAACGTATAAGTACCGAAAAGAAGTAAGCGTATTAATGGATTTACCAGATCAAGGCATGGCAAAAATTTCTGCTGCAGCTTATGCGTTCGTTTATCCCTGCCTGTACGACGGCCCGGCTGTGTTTCCTTTACAGGCCATGCAATGCGGGGTGCCGGTGATAGCAGGTATTTCCGGAGCCTTCAGTGAAATAGCCGGTGATGCTGCCTTGTATGTGGACCCTGAAAATTATGAAGATATTGCGCAAAAAATGATGCTGGTATTTAAAGATGAAAACCATCGTAGCGAACTCATAAAAGAAGGAAAGTTAATTATGCAAAAGCTTAATGAAAAAATGGCAGAAGGGCAGTTGTGGAACACTATTTTGCGAGGCGAATGACCACCCGTTTTGGCTGCATTTTTTCAGTATGGCTACTTTATGCTTTTTAAATTTTATTTACCTCACTCAGTTACCTCCATCCTGATTCTATCATAAACATATTACCTTTGCGATCTTAAATAAGGAAATCAGTTAATCACCATATGAACCAATCAACTATAAAAATTGACGTATTATTAGACCCTAACAAAGTACCAGAGCAAATAAACTGGATGGCTACAGATAGTACCGCCGATATGGTGCAGCAGGCCAAAGCAATGTGCATTGCTTTTTGGGATGGCGCCGATAAAACTGCCATGCGCATTGATCTTTGGACAAAAGATATGATGATGGATGAAATGGCTGATTTTTATTACCAGATGCTGATGACCATGGCAGACACATTTAGAAGAGCTACCCAACAACAGGAGTTGAGCGACGATATGAAAAAATTTGCCCAGGAATTTTTTGACAAATTCAGGGCCATGCAGTTAAAAGAGCAGCAATAGTTAGCTGTTCGGGTTGTTAGAGGTAGGTTTGGTATAAAGGGTAATAAGATAAAATAGGTATATAGATAATACTAGAATAGTAATTCTTTTACAATATAAAAATTACAGGTATGGGTTTAGAACAACAAATAATGGCTGAAATGAAAGATGCCATGAAATCGAAGAATGAAAGTATGTTGCGTAGCCTGCGTGCAATCAAAGCAGAGATCATTAAAGCAAAAACTGAACCCGGTGCCGGGGGCGAAATAGACGAAGCTACCGAGCAAAAATTTCTGCAAAAGATGATGAAGCAAAGAAGGGATTCGCTTGAAATATTTGAGAAGCAAGGCAGGGCAGACCTGGCAGTTAAAGAAAAGGAAGAGATGGCGGTAATAGAAAAATTTCTTCCCAAACAAATGGACGAGGCTGAAATAAAAGAAACGGTTGAAAAAATTATAGCCGAAACCGGTGCCGCATCTCCGTCGGATATGGGTAAAGTAATGGGGGTTGCCAGCAAACAATTAGCGGGGTTGGCAGATGGAAAAACAATCAGTAATATCGTTAAAGAGCTATTAAGCAAATAAGCAATTTAGTTGGATAAAATGGGATTCGATTATTAAATGCTATGTGCATGTTTACCTGGTAAATAGTTTATATACAGCCTATGATTGATATTATTTTTGCCATAATAATTATCCTTGCCATCATAAAGGGCTATCAGAAAGGATTAATAATTGCGCTTTTTTCGATTATAGCATTTATACTCGGGCTTGCTGCAGCTTTAAAATTATCCTCGGTTGTAGCTGTATATTTACAGCATAGTGTTTCTGTATCTGTCAAATGGCTTCCCGTTATTTCCTTTGCGCTGGTTTTTTTACTGGTTGTATTTTTAGTACATATTGGCGGAAAACTAATAGAAAAAACATTTGAGTTGGTTTTGCTTGGATGGGCAAACCGGTTAGGAGGGATACTGCTCTATGTTATATTGTACACGATTATTTTTAGTGTGTTTTTGTTTTATGCAGAAAAAATAAAGTTATTTGATAAATCCACTATTGAAACATCACAAATTTATCCCTTCGTTCAGCCCTTTGGGCCAAAATCTATTGATGGGTTAGGTAAAATGATTCCGTTGTTTAAAGATAGCTTTACCAAACTGGAAGACTTTTTCGGCGGTGTGTCCGACAAAATTCAACAGTAAATTTGAGGCATTATTTTATTTAATGTAATTTTAGCCCGATTACTTACTTTAGCAAATAGTTATTGACCCGAATTTATTATTAGTTCCAGCAGAATGAGTTACGAAATCAAACAAGACGGAAAGTTTAAATACATAGAAGAAGGACAGGGTGAACCGCTTATGTTGCTCCATGGTTTATTTGGTTCACTAAGTAATTTTATGCCATTGATTGAGCATTTCAAACAAACCCATAAAGTCATAGTGCCCATCCTTCCTTTGTTGGAGCTCGACCTCTTACATACTTCTGTTGGCGGGCTTCAAAAATTTGTACACCGTTTTGTCGAACACCGCGGTTACAATAACATTCATTTGCTGGGAAATTCCCTTGGTGGTCACGTGGCCCTGGTTCATATCCTAAAAAATCCTGAGCGCATCCGCACACTTATTTTAACCGGTAGTTCCGGCTTATTTGAAAATGGCATGGGTGATACCTATCCCAAGCGGGGCGATAAGGATTATATCCGTAAAAAAACTGAGTTAACGTTTTACGATCCAACAATGGCGAGCGAGGACATGGTTAACGATGTATTCGAAATTACCAACAACCGGCTGAAAGTAATTAAAATAATAGCACTGGCAAAAAGTGCAATCCGTAATAACCTGGGAGAAGAGCTCAACGAAGTAAAACAGCCGACTTGCCTGATTTGGGGAAATAATGACACCATTACTCCTCCATTTGTGGGAAAGGAATTTAACCGGCTTATTCCAAATAGTGAAATACACTTTATAGATAAATGTGGCCATGCACCAATGATGGAAGTACCTGAAGAGTTTAACAGGTTATTATCAGCTTTTTTAACAAAACAGAAAACACCAGCTGCAACAGTTTGATAATATTATTTGTCATTATACGTTAAACCCTCAGGCCGGTTTATATTTTGGGCAATTCTTTCACATCAAACTTTTGACATGCTTACAGCGGAACTGATCAATAATAATATACCACGGCTTCAATTGCAGGATAGCGTTAGTAAAGCATTGCAATTGATAAACGATTTTCGTGTTACACATCTTCCGGTAGTGGCAGAAGAAAAATATCTTGGAATGATAAGTGAAGACGATCTGTTGGATGTGGAAGAAGAAAAAGGAACGATCGAATTTTTGCAGGAAAATTTTGTCCCGGCTTTTGTAAAAGAAAATGAACATTTTCTGAATGCTGTTAAATGCAGTAACCAGTTTGAAACCACCATTGTTCCCGTAACCAACGAAGAAAGAGAATTGGTAGGCGTTATCACTGTTACTGACCTATTGAAGGCATTGGGAGATTTTTCCGGAGCCAATGAAATAGGAGGCATCATCGTAATGGAGATGGAAAGATCACAATTTGCCATTTCCGAAATAAGCCGCATTGTTGAAAGCAATGATTCTACTGTTCTTCATCTTAACACAACTATTCAGCCTGATACTGGTTTGTTGACCGTTTCGCTTCATCTGAATAAAAAAGAAATAGCGGCTATCGTTTCTGCTTTTGAAAGGTACGATTATGATATTATTTACTATTTCGGAGATGAAAAATTCGAGAATGAAATACATAGTAATTATCGTCATTTAATGAGCTACCTGGATATTTAACCACTGAAGTTTTTTCCACCTTCGTTTAACCTTTATTATTACCAGCCTTTACGCCTTACAGATAAATTTGCGTTACTTCGCTGATTTGGTTTGTTGGCTTATTTATATAAAGCGAACATTTTTATTTGTAAAAAGTTTGATAAACCGATATCAATAAGTTTTGTTAGTCGGCATGTTTTGTGTTTATAAGAAAAAGTTACTTCAATTGGCAGTATTACTTCGGTTGCTTAAAATATTTTAAATCCTCGTGCGCAGGTTAAGTGTTGTATTATTAATGAGTTTTTTTAGATATATATATAATAGTTGTTTACTCCTGGTGATTGCAGCGGGTGCTGCTGCCCAAAATGTGGAAGTATCCATGCAACCTGCCTCCAAATTACCGTTGGTTTCTATTGATTCATCAGCCAAATTACTTGTTCGTAACATCATCATAGCCGGCAATAAAAAAACGAAGGCTTATATGATCCTTCGGGAAATTCAATTTAAGCAGGGTGATTCAATTGTTATTGGTACGCTGAATGAAACTTTTCAATTAGCACGGCAGCAGGTTTACAATACTTCGCTTTTCCATGAGGTAAAGGTAGACCTCGTAATGGTTTCCGCATTTGAGATGGACGTAATGGTAAATGTAAAGGAAAGATGGTATCTTTTTCCTTCACCACAATTTCAGGTGGTAGACCGTAGTTTAAATGAGTGGCTGATTAAATTTAAGGGCGACCTGTCCAGGGTAAACTACGGCGTAAAATTTGAACATTATAATTTTAGCGGACGAAGGGATCCCCTTCGCATATTCGTTATTAATGGCTATTCTAAAAATATCGCTTTCTCCTACTCGCAGCCGTATAGTAACAGGGCATTAACGCAGGGATTTGGCATCGGTGGCGGCTTTACTCAAAACCGGGAGCTGGCTTTTAAAACGTCGACAGATAATAAAATACTTTTCTATAAATCGGAAAATTTTGTAAAAAAAGATATTTACATGAATATGAGTTTGCGTATTCAAAAAGGCATACTATTCAGGCATATTTTCAATATAGCTTATTCCAGGCTTAGTGTAAGCGATTCTGTTGTGTCATACTTTAACCCGAATTATTTTAATGCCAGTGTTACCCGTAGAGGATTGTTGGATTTAACCTATACCTATCAATATGCCAACGCCAACAATGTGGCTTACCCGTTAAAGGGCCTGATTGGTAACCTGTCGATAACCAAGCGTGGACTGGGTTTTACGGGTGGTACCAATCTATTTTCTTTAGAAGGTACCTTCAACAAATACTGGGCACATCCACGAAACTGGTATACAAGTTTTCAACTACTGGGAAAAGTTAAACTACCGTTTGATCAGCCTTATATTAATCAAAAAGCAATTGGATATGGCGGGGCCAATATTCGGGGCCTGGAATTTTACGTAGTAGATGGAATCGCTTACGGCATTATGAAATCTACTTTGAAAAAGAAGCTGTTTTCATTTTCAATCCCTATGCCTTTTAAATCCAGGATATTACCAGCGCTGCCATTTACCATATTCGCCAAAACATACGTGGATGCAGGCATTGCCTATAATAAAAGAAAATATGACGCATACCTGAATAACCGCTTTTTATATTCCGGTGGATTTGGAATTGATATACTTGCTCTATATGACATCAGTTTAAAGATTGAATATACGTTTAATCAATTGGGGCAGCGCACCTTCTTTTTTGAAACAAGATAACATTACAGCATATCTTTTTTTATTGGTTGCCCCATTCTATCTTCACCCTAACCTATACTTTATATTTTTACCCCGAAAAAAGAAATTGTACATTGCATTGCAGGGGAAGCGATTTATTTTAGCAAAGAAATAATACCGACCGCCGCCAAATATTTATAGATTTAAAACTAATTATGAAAATAGCCATCTATAGTCGTGGTATTGAAAACGACCAGCATAAGGACATGGTAACTTTTCTACAGGAACTGAAAACCTATAAGGTGGAGCCGGTTTTTTTCCAGGATTTTTTTAATAAGTTTTATTCAACGGTAAACATGGTTGGTAAATACTCAACTTTCAATTCAGCTGAAGACCTGGACGATTCAATAGATTGTGTGATCAGTTTAGGAGGGGACGGCACATTGCTGGATACAGTTACACTCGTACAGGACAAAGGAATTCCGGTGTTGGGTATCAATTATGGAAGACTGGGTTTTTTAGCTAATATCGGAAAAGAAGATCTTCATATTGCCATTAAGGCATTGGCGGAAAGAACCTATGTAACTGATAACCGCACTTTAATACATTTGGATGCAGATATCCCCATCTTTGATAATGTGCCCTATGCCCTGAACGAGTTTACATTGCAAAAAAAGGATTCTTCTTCCATGATAAAAATTCACACTTACCTCAATGGTGAATTTTTAAATACATATTGGGCCGATGGGCTGATAGTAGCTACTCCAACGGGGTCCACGGGGTATTCATTGAGTTGTAACGGTCCCATTGTTTTCCCGGACAGTGGTAGCCTGGTAATTACACCGGTTGCCCCACATAATTTAAATATTCGCCCCATTGTAGTACCGGATGATAATATTATTTCTTTTGAAGTGGAGGGCAGAACCGATTCTTTCATTTGTACACTCGATAGCCGCAGGGTGGTAGTTCCCAAGGAATCTCAATTAGCAGTAAAAAAAGAAAAATTTGGAATAAACCTGATCCGGTTGAATGAGAATAATTTTTTGCAAACCCTTCGCAACAAATTATCCTGGGGTTTGGACAAACGGAATTCATAGCAATTATTTACAATTAAAAATCGTTAAACAAATTGCAAAAAAATCTTTCTTTAATAAGAAACAAATGGTTCAGCCGTTTTTAAAAAACAAATTGTTAATTTGCAATTATGAAAAAATGTATCCTTACCATTTTTGTAATTACATCCTTACTTCAAAATACTATTGCCCAGGATATGTACCAGCAGTTGGGCGAATTTGGTGTTACGGCTGGTGTTGCTCATTATTTTGGAGATTTAAATACAAGAGCTAACATCAACAGGCCAAAACCCGCAATCGGCATATTTTTTAAAAAACAGTTTAACAATTACCTGGGCATTCGGCTAAGTGCACATTATGCACAATTAGGTTACAGTGATATCTACAGCAAATCAGATTTTCAAAAAAGAAGAAACCTTAGTTTCAATTCTGAAATTTTTGAATTAGCGGTGCAGGGCGACTTTAATTTTTTCAAATTTGTACCAGGCGATCCTTATTATTCCTTTACGCCGTATGTTACCATCGGACTTGGAGCTTTCAGCTATAACCCGTATGCTTACTACCAGGGTAAAAAGGTGTATTTACGTGCTTTGGGAACCGAGGGGCAAAATATAAGTTACACAGATCCTGCGAATAGCAAGAAAAGAAAGCCTTATGGTAGCATGGCAGTATGTGTTCCTATCGGTGCAGGAATAAAATACAATATTTCAAATAATGTCAACCTGTCTTTTCAAATTGCCCACCGGCTTACTTTCACCGATTACCTCGATGATGTTAGCACTACTTATGTAGGAATTGATAAATTTCCGCCACTCAATGGTCAAAACTCTGTTGCTGGAGTAATGCAGGATAGAAGTTTTGAAACAGGTAGTATCATTGGGGTAGAAGGGAGACAACGTGGATTTAGCAAACAAAAAGACCAATATATCATTGCTGAAGTAGGTATTTCATTCAGCATCAGCACGTATAAATGTCCAACGGTTAACTAATAATATTTCCTTTAATATTTTGAGCCGGATTATCTCCCGGCTTTTTTATTTGGTAGCATTGATAATGCAATAGATTTTGCTAAAACGCTTATTCCAACTAATTTTTATTACTTTTGCCCCCCGAAGTTAGGTCCACCCTGACTATTAATTTTCAGTTTGTATGAGTTTAAAGGAGAGTATCAACACACAAAGGCTTCCAAGCCATATTGCCATCATTATGGATGGGAATGGAAGGTGGGCACGGGAAAAAGGGGAGGATCGTCTTTTTGGACACCTGCATGGTGTGGAAAGTGTGCGGAATATTGTGGAAGGATGTGCAGAACTGGGGATTGAATATCTTACATTATATGCATTTAGTACTGAAAACTGGGATCGGCCAGCAGACGAAGTAAGTGGCTTAATGGAGTTATTGGTTGATACTATCCGCAATGAAGTTCCCACGCTAAATAAAAATAATATCAGGCTGCACGTTATTGGCGATATGAACATGCTACCGGAAACGGCAAGGCAGGAATTAAAAGAGGCCATTGACGAAACCTCGATAAATACTGGTCTTAACCTGGTGATGGCCTTGAGTTATAGTAGTCGCTGGGAATTGGCAAATGCGGTAAAAAATATAGCCAGGGATGTAAAAGCCGGCCTGCTCGATGCAGAACAGATTTCACAGGATATATTGCAAAAATATTTATCAACCAGTGAATTTCCCGATCCTGAACTGATGATACGTACCAGCGGTGAATTCCGGATCAGTAATTTTTTATTGTACCAGCTTGCTTATACCGAGCTATATTTTACCAATACCCGGTGGCCCGATTTTAGAAAAGAAAACTTATATGAGGCAATTATAGATTTTCAAAACAGGGAAAGAAGGTTTGGGAAAACCGGCGAGCAGGTGCAGGAAGGAGTTTAAGGCAATGAATTACAAAAAGTGAATAGAACACGCATACATGGGAGTCTATAAGTAGATGAGGTAAATGCGATCAAAAAAATAACAAATTTTATAAATTTTCCTGCCATTTGATCTTAATTTCATTTACGGGAAAGTACTAACTAATTAAAAAATAACGAACCTTTAAATCATAATTCATTGCTCCTCTCTCAGTTGGAACAGGTGATAGCGAAGGGATGTTTAACAAATAGTTTTAATAATAGCAAGTATATTGCCACTCGTAAAAAACCAATTGATGCAGAGGATTTACCCGAATTTTTTATTAATAGTTATCGCAGTTTTCATTACCCAGTTAGCATTTGGTCAAAACGATACCATTCCCCCCGTTTCCGTTAATCCGCAATTGCTGGAGATATTTGATTCAAAAATTCCAAAGCAATACAATTTAGCAGGCATTACTGTTACCGGTGCCAAAGCCTTTGATCAAAATCTAATTATTTCAATATCCGGTTTGGCCATCGGCGATAAGTTGACGATTCCGGGAACAGATGTTTTTAGTAAAGCAATCGGCAAATTATGGAAACAAAACCTGGTGGTAGATGTAGCCGTTTTTTTAACTAAACTCGAAGGAAAAGATCTGTACATCGAACTTGCGATTACCGAGCGGCCAAGGTTGGCCGATTTTAAATTTGTGGGCGTAAAAAAAGGAGAAAGGGACGATCTGGAAACTAAAGTAGGGCTCTCCAAAGACAGGGTGGTAACGGACAATATGAAATTAAGCGCTATTGAAACCATTAATAAATTTTATGCAGACAAAGGTTTTCGTAATGTAACAGTGGAAGTAAAAGAACAGCCGGCCCCTTCTATGGTGAATGCTGTAACACTTATTTTTGTAGTAAACAAAGGAAATAAGGTAAAAGTTAATTCAATCAATTTTGCTGATAATGATAACATCCGCGATTCCAAATTGAAGAAGCAGATGAAGGGAACCAAGGAACTAACCAGGATAACCCTTTTCCCTCCCCCTAATTACAGTCCATACGGAGATACCAGTACCAGGCCAAGTTTTAAACAATACCTGAGAGATATGGATTATCTATCCATCTCCAAAACAAAAGAATTTATTGATCCCTATTTCCGGTTTAAATTATTTAGTTCTTCCAAATTCAATCCAAAAAAATATGATGAGGATAAAGTAAATGTGTTGGATTACTATAATTCACAGGGTTTCAGGGATGCGGTAATTGTAGCAGATACGGCCATCAACAATACAGTGGGTAATATAGATCTTCATATAAAAATGAATGAGGGTAGAAAATATTTTTTTGGTAATATTATTTGGAGAGGGCAAACAAAATATTCAGATTCTATTCTGAATGTAATTTTAGGTATAAGAAAGGGAGATACTTATAATTTGGAGATATTGAATAAACGCCTTGGAAAGATACCATCTTCTGAAGGGGGCGATATTCAAAGCCTGTACATGGATGATGGATACCTTTTCTTTAGGGTAGACCCGGTTGAGTCTGCTGTATACAACGATACAATCGATTTTGAAATACGTATGCAGGAAGGTCCGCAGGCCACTATTGGCAAGATTGAAATAAGCGGTAACGATAAGACGAAAGACTATGTTATTCGCCGCGAATTAAGGACAGTGCCTGGAGAGAAATTTAGCCGTGCTGATTTGATCCGTACTCAAAGAGAGCTTGGTCAGCTTGGCTTTTTTAATCCTGAAAAAACAAATCCAAACGTAGTGCCTAATTCTGATGACGGTACCGTTGATATTAACTGGCAGGTAGAAGAAAAATCAAATGATCAACTGGAATTATCCGCAGGTTTTGGCGGTGGCATTGGCTTAACGGGTACACTCGGTATCACGTTCAACAACTTTTCAATCAATAATATTTTTAATAAAAAGACATGGGATCCCTTACCTTCCGGTAGCGGACAAAAACTCAGTGCCAGAATTCAATCGAATGGCCGGGCTTACCGTACCTATAATTTCTCTTTTACCGAGCCATGGCTCGGTGGTAAAAAACGAAATTCATTTTCGGTTACTTATTATAATACCAAACAGTCAAATGCATTTGATCAATTTGGCCGTTATTGCAGATCATGCGGTGATGATTCTTACATTAAAATACTTGGTTTGGGAATATCATTGGGCAAGCAATTGAAATGGCCGGATGATTATTTCTCCATGATCTATTCATTCAATGTTCAGCAATATAAATTGAAGAACTACCCAAATATTTTCAAGGGTATTAGCGACGGGGTGTCAACTAACCTTAGTTTGAAAGTTGCCTTAGCCCGCAATTCAACACAGGGCAATCCGATATTCCCAACAGGCGGCTCCAACTTCCTGTTAAGCGGACAGTTTACGTTGCCTTACAGTGCATTGGGTATTACAAAGCCAGGCGACAATCCCTATAAATTTCCTGAATTTCATAAATGGCGTTTTAATGGTGAATATTTTGTACCAATCGGCGTTGCACGTGGTGCAGATAAAAACAAGCAGTTTATCTTAAAGGCCTCCGTTAAATTTGGATTTATTGGTAAATATGATAAGAGTAAAGAGGTTTCTCCTTTCGAGCGGTTCCAGGTGGGCGATGCAGGTTTGAATAACCAGTTCGCATTATTGGGATATGATATTATTGCCCACAGGGGATACCCGATTTATTCAAGCAGCAATCCTAAAGTAAATCCTGAAGATGTAACGCCGACCGAATATTTCACCATATTTAATAAGTATACATTGGAGTTGCGCTATCCATTTAGTACCAACCCCAGCAGTACCATTTACGGACTTGCGTTTTTTGAAGCGGCTAACGGATGGTACCAATTCAAAGATTACAATCCATTTAAATTACGCCGTTCAGCAGGTGTTGGCATGCGGTTCTTCCTGCCAATGTTTGGATTACTTGGGTTTGATTACGGCTTAGGATTCGACAGGATAAAGGCGGGTGAGCCATTAAAGAGCGCCTATAAATTTACCTTTATGCTTGGCCAGGAGCCGGAATAAATATATATCCGTTTATTTGTAAAAAATTGTAAGATGAAAAAAATTGTTTTTGTTATTTCCTGCTTTTTATTATTGGGATTAGTGTCAAATGCGCAACGTTATGCAATTATCGACTCTAAATATATCCTCGAAAAATTGCCTGAATACAAAGATTCACAGGGTAAGCTGGATCAGTTCAGCAACCAGTGGCAACAGGAAATCGAAAAAAAACAAGCCGATCTCGACAGGATGTATAAGGAATATGATGCTGAGCAGGTTATGCTTACAGATGTATTGAAAAAGAAAAGAGAAGATGAATTATACAATCGTGAAAAAGAAGTAAGGGATCTTCAAAAAAAGCGCTTTGGATTTGAAGGTGATCTTTTTAAAAAAAGACAGGAATTAATAAAACCTATACAGGATAAGGTTTATATAGCCATTCAGAAATTAGCTATAGAAAGGTCGTATGATTTTATTTTGGATAAAAGTGAAGGAATTACCGTTATATTTGCCGACCCAAAACTTGACCGGAGCGATGAGGTGCTAAAGTTTTTGGGTGTTAAATAAATCACAAGCGCTTATTTGCATGCAGCGAATGCTTTAATAAAATAAACTATAAACAAGTAAACATTTAAAAAGAACAATGAAAAATCTAATCGTAGCAGTTGTGTTTGGTATTTCAATTTTTGGACTAACCGGTACCGCAGTTTCCCAGGCCAAAATAGGCTTTATCAGCACAGAAGAGTTGATTGGTTCTATGCCCGAAGCAGAAAAAGCCAATACAGAATTACAGGAGTATCAGACAGCACTACAGCAACAGGGTGCTTCTTACTACAAAGAGTTAAATGAATTGGATAGCTTATTCGCTAAAGATTCAGCCACCATGAGTAAAGCAACCAAGGAACTGAAAAGAAATGATATGATTGCATTGTATCAAAAAGTTCAGGGATGGCAACAAACCATGCAACAGATGATTGGTGAAAAGCAGCAGGCTTTATTGGGACCGATCCAAAAAAAGGCAATTGACAATATTAAGTTAGTGGCAAAAGAAGGTGGCTATGCTTACATATTTGAAGCAGGGTCTTTATTGGTAAGTCCGCCATCAGATGATATTTTACCATTGGTTAAAAAGAAATTGGGTATTAAAGATCCGGTACCGGCAGCTAAACCCGCAGCAGGCAAACCGAATAATTAATTGAATTAAAATTCTATACACTAAAAAGCCATCCTTTTTTTAAGGATGGCTTTTGTATTTTTGATAAATGAACAATGGTCCAGTCGGAGTTTTTGATAGTGGTTATGGAGGGCTTACTGTATTAAAGAAAATTGCTGAAAGGCTTCCGCAATACGATTATATTTATCTCGGTGATAACGCCCGTGCACCTTATGGCCCACGCAGTTTTGATACAGTTTATCAATACACACTGCAGTGTGTTCAGTGGTTTTTCAGGCAGGGTTGTCCGCTGGTTGTACTTGCCTGTAATACTGCATCGGCAAAAGCATTGCGAACCATTCAGCAAAAGGACCTGCCATTCATTGATCCGGATAAAAGGGTTCTTGGTGTTATCAGGCCTACAACGGAAATCATTGGAAATTTTACGAGGAATAACCAGGTAGGTATATTGGGGACAAGTGGTACAGTGCAATCAAATTCGTATCCTATTGAGATTGGAAAGTTTTTCCCTGGTATCCAGGTTTACCAGCAAGCTTGTCCAATGTGGGTTCCATTAATAGAAAATAACGAACACCTTTCCCCGGGTGCCGATTATTTTATAGAAAAAAATATCCACCAACTATTGGCCCAATCTTCTAATATAGATACCATCTTACTGGCTTGCACACATTATCCATTGCTCCTGGATAAAGTAAAGCAATTCGTTCCTGAAGGCACTACCATTTTATCACAGGGTGAAATTGTTGCCAACAGTTTGGCTGATTATTTAAAAAGACATTCCGGACTGGAGGAGAAGTGTACCAAAAACAGCCAACTTGCTTTCTATACCACCGACTCCGCTGAAGATTTTGATAATCATGCGGCAGTTTTCTTTGGGAAACCGATAAAATCAACCCACCTGGAACTTTAATTTCAAATAATTTACAAATCGTATTTCTTCTTTCGCAATTTATTATTACCTTCGCCGTCCTTTCACAAGCAGCAGGGATGGTGCCCTGATGAATGTAGATTAAAATGCTTTAGTAAATAATTTTTGTAAAAGGAAAAACTTAATACAATGCCAGGTAAAAAAAGAACATACCAACCACACGTCCGCAGAAGAAAACATGTACATGGATTTCGTCAGCGCATGCAAACAGCTAATGGCCGTAAGGTTTTAGCCAGCCGTCGTAAAAAAGGTCGTACTAAATTGACCGTTTCTGACGAACGCTTTGGTAAAAAATAAACTACCCTCCCTAAATGGGAATTCAAAGTATAAAATATAGGCTTTCCATTTGGAAAGCTTTTTTTATTTTGCAACCTTGGAGAAAAAAATACGATACACGCTGGGTAAATCAGACCGGTTAAAAAGTCGGAAGGAAATTGAGCAACTTTTTAAAACAGGCAAGACATTTACTGTTTTCCCCTTCAGGGTCTTGTATATAATAAAACCAGTCGTTGTACTGGTAAATATCGGCCAGCCAACTGCAATTTCCCATCTTCAGACAGGCTTTACAGTAAGTAGCCGTCATTTTAAAAAAGCGGTTGATAGAAACCGGGTTAAACGCCTGATGCGGGAAGCTTACCGGCTTCAAAAATATGAACTGCAGTTATCACCTCAACTGGATAAGAGTAGTCTTTCTATATTTTTGATTTATGTTGGAAAAGAAATACCTGAGTATACATTGGTGTATGAAAAAACAAGTGCTGTATTAAAACGATTAATTAGATTAATGAATGAAACAACGTAATCGTTCTTTAGGGCAAGTTGGAAGAGTCGCAAGTCTCCCATTTATAGGCCTGATAAAACTGTATCAGTTGATCATTTCTCCCTGGCTGGGCAATCAATGCCGATATACGCCTACCTGCTCTCAATATGGAATTGAAGCGTTGCAAAAGTATGGCCCCATAAAAGGCTTGTGGCTTACCATTAAAAGAATTGCCCGATGCAATCCATGGGGCGGGCATGGGCACGATCCGGTACCATAGTTGATCGCCTCCATTGCCTGTAGATTTATGAATCCCCATTGTTTCTTTATAATAAAAATGGCGAAAGATGTATTTGAGTTGAATATTTCGAAAGTTATTTTATTGGGACATTTGATTTTACTATTTCCAATAAAAAAGCTGCAACATTATATTGCAGCTTTTTTTAAAGAAGGTGATCTCAATTATTTTGACGCCGCATCAAATCGCTCAGATGCTTTGCTCCAGTTAACTACATTCCAGAATGCAGCCAAATAATCTGCCCGCTTATTCTGATATTTCAGGTAATAAGCATGTTCCCACACATCGCAACCTAAGACAGGTGTACCTTTTACCTCGGCCACATCCATCAAAGGATTATCCTGGTTGGGTGTGGAAGAAATTTCCAGTTTACCATCCTTTACAATCAGCCATGCCCAGCCACTACCGAAACGGCCAACACCTGCTGCCGAAAATTTTTCTTTGAAAGCATCAAAGGAAGCAAATGCTGTTGTGATTGCATCGCCCAAATCTCCTGATGGTACGCCACCAGCACCAGGTGCAAGACTCTCCCAAAAAAAACTATGGTTCCAATGTCCGCCGCCGTTGTTGCGTACAGCCGGACTAATGGCACCTGCAACGGCTACCAATTCTTCAATTGTTTTATCTTCATTTGGAGTGCCGGTTATCGCCTTATTCAGGTTGTCAACGTAGGCCTGGTGATGCTTTCCATGGTGTATTTGCATGGTTAAAATGTCGATATGTGGCTCTAATGCATCGTGTGCAAAGGGAAGAGCCGGTAATGTAAATGCCATATTTTTTTTTATTTATTGGTTGAAAATGAATTTGAGGAATTGATTATACAAATTTAGTGGGGTTATATGTAGTTGACAAATACAATGCCGTTTCATTTTTTTTAGGAATGTGTTGTGAGATATTGACATGATAATTGTTTATCGTATTTCCCCATTAAAAAACGTATGCGAAAAATCATTTTCCTTTTATGCTGTTGTGTTACCTGTGGGAATTGTTTTACGCAATCTCCAGCTAAAACTGACAGTACAAAACCCAATATGGGCCAAACTTTAAAAGCAAATGTAAATATTCGAAATAGTTTAAAACCGGAATTGTGTATTTTCCCCAATCCTGCCAGGAATAAAATTACGGTTCAGGTCAAAAATTTTAATCCGGGAATGGTGGCGGTAAAATTGGTAGATGTAAAGGGCAAATTGATACGGGAAGATAACCGCTTGTTAACACAAGGAACTGAAGACGTAATTATGTTTTTAATGCTGAAGGCAGGTATCTATTTTATAATGGTAAGTGACCAAAGTAAAGTGGCGAGAAAAAAATTAGTGATATTCTGATCATCTTCTGGCTTTAAAAAAATCCTTCATCAACTGCGCACATTCATCCTTTAACATTCCACTAGTTATCAAGGTTTTTGGATGAAAAGGAGATAGGTTACCAGCCACACGTTTGTATCCATTTTTTTCATCTTCTGCTCCATATACCACTTTCCCAATTTTACTCCAGTACAGTGCACCACTGCACATCAGGCAGGGTTGTACAGTTACATACAACGTGGCATCAGGTAAATATTTACTGCCTAAAAAATTAAAAGCCGCTGTTAAGGCAATGATTTCCGCATGAGCCGTACTGTCCGTTAATTTTTCTACCTGGTTATATCCCCTTGCAATAATCCTTTCGTTCATCACTATGATGGCTCCTACAGGAACTTCTCCTTCTTTATACGCCCGCTGCGCCTCTTTTAAAGCATGTTGCATATAATGCTCATCTGTCATACAAATTCGTTTTACTACCTTGCTGTAAATTTATTGCTATGGAAGATATGAATCATTTAATTGCGATGCGTTCCTATTTTGAATCAGGGGCTACAAGGTCTTATCAATTTAGAAAGGAAAAATTAACCAAACTGAAGCAAGCCATTCACGAATACTCCCTTCAGATACAGGAAGCATTATATACCGATTTAAAAAAGAGCCCCGAAGAATGCTGGGTAACCGAAACCGGATTTTTATTGTCTGAAATAAGCAATGCGATAAACAATCTAAAAAAATGGATGGCTTCTAAAAAAGTAGGTACCAACCTGCTTAATCTTCCATCTGCAAGTTATGTAATGACGGAACCGTTGGGTATTGTTCTGATTATTGGCCCATGGAATTACCCGTTGCAATTATTATTTACGCCGCTAGTTGGCGCCATTGCTGCAGGTAATTGTGCTGTGTTAAAACCATCCGAGTTTGCACCTGCTGTAACTGCTGTTATGAAGAAAATAATAGATGCCACTTTCGAAAAGCAATATGTTCAATTGATAGAGGGCGATGGCGCAGTAATCATCCCAGCATTAATGAACAATTTTGTTTTCGATCATGTTTTTTATACCGGAAGCACCACTGTAGGAAAAATAATTTACCAGATGGCAGCAAATAACCTGGTGCCGGTAACGCTGGAATTAGGCGGTAAAAGCCCATGTATTGTAGAATCTGATGCAAATATAACGGTAGCTGCTAAACGAATCGCTATGACGAAATTTTCAAATGTAGGGCAAATGTGTGTAGCACCCGATTATTTGCTGTTACATGCTTCTGTAAAAGATGATTTTGTGAAAGCTTTCAAAAATGCATTATCCAGTTTTTTTGGAGAAGATGCAGCTAAAAGCGATGAGTACGGGAAAATAATAAATGAAAAACAATTTGACCGCTTAACTGCCTACCTGAAGCAGGGAGACATACTCGCAGGGGGAAAAAGCAACCGGGAAAAATTATATATTGAACCAACTATTATGGATAACGTATCGCTTGGTTCCCCGGTTATGAACGAGGAAATATTTGGGCCCATACTTCCAGTAGTTAGCTTTACCACAATGGATGAAGCAAAGGCGATTATTAACCGGTATAAAAACCCGTTGGCATTGTATGTTTTTACATCGGGTAAAGAAAAGGAAGAAGAATGGTTGAACACTGTTTCATTTGGAGGTGGCTGTGTAAACAATGCGGCACTGCACTTAACCAATCATCATTTACCTTTTGGGGGCAGGGGTTTTAGTGGTACCGGTAATTACCATGGTAAATTTTCATACCAAACATTCAGCCATAAAAAAGGGGTCATGAAATCACCTACGTGGTTTGACCCGGCAGTAAAGTATCCTCCATTTAAGGGAAGACTAAAATTATTTAAATGGTTGATTAAATAATCTATTCACTGTTAGATAGAGGAACAAAAGGGCTGGAGATAAGATATACAACCAATATGTTTTCAAAAAATAAATATTCAAAGATTAAGCTAACCGGGATCGCATTATTATGGTTAATGATCAGCTTTACCATTTATGTTGCGAATGCCAACAGAAACTCCAAAAACATGACTACAAGGCAAAAAATTTTAAAAGCGGTTTATCCAGCATTGATATGGTTCAGTAAAGTAACTGGCACTAATACTACCTCACTTGCTAATACCCCGGTAAGTCCTGCAGTATCTTTCTATACATTAACGGCTCAACTAAATGATGGAAAACCGCTAAACTTAAATGAATTTAAAGGAAGAAAGATATTGCTGGTGAATACTGCTTCTGACTGTGGATATACCCGCCAATACGAAGGATTGGAAAAACTTTACCGGGAACATAAGGAAGACTTGGTGGTACTTGGTTTTCCGGCAAATGATTTTAAAGAACAGGAAAAGGGTACAGACGCAACCATTGCCGCTTTTTGCAAACGCAACTTCGGGGTTAGCTTTCCCTTAATGAATAAAACGAGGGTCATCAAAGGAACGGGCCAAAATGAAATATTTGAATGGCTTACGAATAAAGATAAAAATGGTTGGAACGACCAGGCTCCAACTTGGAATTTTTGTAAATATCTTATTGATGAGAAAGGCTGTTTGGTTCGTTTTTTTGCATCTTCGGTAGATCCAGCGGATTATAAAATACAGGAAGCGATTGCTAAGTAAGTTGATTGAACCAGCCGCTTCATAAACTTGCAAACCTTAAAATAAATAACCGACCTAAATACCTGAAAATATTAATAAAAAGGCTATTTTAGAAAATTATTGTGGAATGCTCTTCCTGCTTGATTAAAACCCGGATTGCTCATTCGTTATATTTACTCATAATAAAATAATTACAAATAAAGTCAGCAAAGCTGAGGCTAAAGATATGCTATGGAGAACTTGTTCATTCAAAAGGACTATGAAGCAATCGTTTTGAGAATTAATTCAATTTCGCCATTGTCGGAAAGGCAATGGGGTAAAATGGAAGTGAACCAGATGGTGGTACACCTGAAAGATCAATTGGATATTGCGCTGGGAAATAAACCGGCTACAGCACAAGGACCCATTATACTGAGAACAATTATTGGCAGAGGGCTTGCATTATACCTACTGCCGTGGATAAAAGGAAAATTGAAAACGCCAAAAGAGATGGATGCATTAAAGAACGGAATCATCATTACTGATTTTGAAAGCGACAAGCATTTGTTACTCATGCGCATGGAGGAGTTTGTTTCGGCTAAGGGATTCGCTTCGCATCCTTTCTTTGGGAAAATCAACAATAAGGATTGGGGAAGACTGGCATGGAAACATATCAATCATCATTTGCTTCAATTCGGTGCTTAATAATAAATTAAGATGCTCACGAAAACTGATATTGAAAAATATTTTATGGCAGAAAAAAGCGAAAGCCTGCTGTTTATTATTATTGGGACAACTGCCATTTTGTTGTCACTCATTTTTTTCTTTTACCTTAAATCCAATTGGTATAAAGGCGCTTCTATCCCACTTTTAATCGTTGGGATAATGCACCTTGTAGTGGGAACCATCATTTTCAAAAGAAGCGATAAAGACCGTATAAGAGTGGTATATGCATTAAGTATGAATCCGGGCGAGATCAGATCAAAAGAAATTCCAAGAATGGAATTGGTAAATAAAAAGTTTGTTACGTACCGTTATACGGAAATTGGTTTGTTGATGGCGGGATTAGCTCTACTGTTTATTTTCAGGGTACAACCCGATAAGAGATTCTGGGTGGGTCTTGGGTTGGCTTTGGCGATAGAGGCGGCTGTTAGTTTAGGGGCTGATTATTTTGCTGAAAAAAGAGCTGTTACATACACCAGTCAGCTTAAGAGTTTGAAATCCTGATTTGATAATTCGGATAACTATCTTGTAGTGTCAAAATCAAATTGTACAATGGCTGGAATTACTTTCATTTACAGCATAAACTCGTCTTTATAACAGATTTAACCGGACATTGATAAAAAATAGCAGGTGCCCTGAGCGGCTAACAACGCTTTGACTGCCCTATTAAAAAAAATGGTAGCTTAACTAAGTGGAATCTGAATTTCATTGAATGGATGCAGTATGAAAAACGGCCAGCCATTAATAGCTGACCGAAAATCCAACATCCATTAAAAGCATCCAATTATTTTGGGGTTATAATCTTATCGTCATTTGCTTATTTATTCACCGCTATCGCTTCCTGTAACTATCCCCGTCTTTGCAATGGCCTGTTTGCTTTATTTCGTAAGTTTTGATTCCGCATAGACTTAATCAATAGTTGCCGAAATCTTCCTTCTGCATTAAAAATGCGGTTCATTCTTTGTTGTCCCAGGATTTTTGTAAACTGATCTTTATAACTTTTCCGAAGGTTCAAAACTTTCTCATCACGATCCAATACATCTACATCATCTTTTATAGTTGACCTTAATTCTTTGGCATATTGATTATACACCGGCCAGAATTTTTGAGCTTCTTCAGGCGTAAGTGCCAGCTCTTTACTTATGAATGCTATCTTAAGTGCTTCTATATCCTGTTGCTTCTTTTCTGATGGAAGTTCTGTTTCCTGTGCCACTGCGAAACCTGCAATGCTCACAAATATCCATACCAGGTAAATCTTTTTCATGCTTCTTTCCTCCTAATTAATTGTTGGTGTTGATTGTTCTATTTCCTTTAAATATTGTTCTAATGTTGATTCATCCAGTAAATAATCTTCCTGGCTGGGTAAACTGGTTTCGTCAAGGTTATTTTTTAAAACCGCAACGTCAGTTATATCTCCATTCTTTTCCAGGTATTTGGCTATATCGGCTTCGGTAAGATTTTGTAGGGCCTCATTAAACTGCAGGTCATTCATATTCTTCCCTTTTTCTATGGATGCATCTAATGTAGCTACATGCTGATCCGGATTACGAACTATGGAACGCTGATCAAAATACTTATAAAAGCCTAAAGCCAATACCCCGGTCATCATGGCGCCAACTGCATATTTAATGAACAGGCTTCGCTTGTGCATTACTACAACCTTTGCTTTTTGAGGATGTACTTTTTTTAAAATACTATCAGTAAGAGCCACAAAATAACCAGCCGGAACTTCAAGTATTTCTTTGTTCCCGATACCAAACAGTAATGGAGAAAGTACCTTTAATTCTTCTTTGGAAGTGGCTGTTTTTAATCTTCCTATAATTATTTCATCCAGGTTTTCAAAATAACCTGCGGGTGTTTCAAATACATTTTTCTTTTGAATGCCCGATAAAAATGGGGGTAATTCCATTGGGGCTGCTTCGTAAGAGGCTGTTTTTATTTTATTGATAATTGTCTCATTCAGGCTGTTAAAATAACCCTCCGGTATTTCAAATACATTGTTTTTTTGTATTTGATATAGTAATGGAGATAAATTCCTGATTTCATCATTTGCTGTTTCCGCCGTTTTTATTTTTTGTAAAATGGAATCAGCCAGCCGGTCAAAGTAGCCTTCCGGTACATCAGATGATTGATTATTGTAAGAAAGCGAATTCAATTCATGTTCTTTAAATACGCACGCTAAAACAGTTGTACCAATGCTGCTAAAATATCCATGCGGGACAGTAAATACATTTACTTTATTTATTTCAGCAATTAAGGGGCTTATTGATTTTAGTTCATTTAATATATCTGTAGTTTTTTCCATCCGAAAAGTAAGACATTATTGGGGGGTGATAGTTTAATGATTTAGTATGTAATCTTCTATTTTTTTAACTGCATGGTGGTAGCTGGCTTTAAGTGCGCCCTCGCTTGTTTCCAATACACGGCTCATTTCCTGATAAGGCATTTCATCGTAGTATCTTAAATTAAAAACAGCTCTTTGCTTATCCGGCAATTGCTGCATGGCTAATTGTAATTTCCATTCTGCCTTATTCCCGTCAAAGTTCTTATCTGCCCTTAGCTTGTTACTTAATCCGTTCTCCTCATTACTTAGCGAAACCGAAGCCCTCTTTTTTTGCTGTTCCAGGTAAGTGAGGCTCTCGTTAGTTGCAATCCGGTACATCCAGGTGTACAACTGGCTGTCTTCCCTGAAATTTTCCAGTCCGTTCCAAACTTTAATAAACATATTTTGCAATACGTCATTTGCATCTTCATGCTCTACCACCATCCTTCGGATATGCCAGTACAATTTTTCCTGGTATTTTTTAATAATGGCGGTAAAGCCCCGTTCCTTTGTAGAAGGGTCTTTAAATTGCATCAATAGTTCTTTGTCTTCTAAATATTGTTGGGCCATAAGTATTAACAGGTATAAAAGTAAAAAAACCAATCGTAAGATTGGTTTTATCATTAAAAGTTTAATCTGATTTTATATTAGGCATTTTTTCTAGCTATCACTTTTTCTACTGCTTCCACTATATTAGGTGCGTCTAATCCGTATTTGGTAAGCAATTCAGCAGGTTTCCCGCTTTCTCCAAAGGTATCGTTGGTTCCGACATATTCTATTGGAATGGGTAAGTTTTTGGCTGCTACCTGCGCAATGCTGTCGCCCAAGCCGCCAATGATGTTATGCTCTTCGCAGGTAACGGCACACCTGGTTTTTGTGATGGAGGCGATGATGGCATCTATATCTAAAGGTTTGATGGTATGAATATTAATCACTTCCACGCTAATTCCTTTTTCTTCCAAAATCCTGCCGGCTTCAATTGCTTTCCATACCAGGTGGCCACATGCGAAAATGCTTACATCATTACCATCGGATAACTTTTGTGCTTTCCCGATCACAAAATCACCTTCATTGGTAAAAATAGGCCATACCGGTCTGCCAAACCTAAGATATACAGGCCCTTCATATTCAGCTATTGCCTTGGTTGCCGCTTTGGTTTGATTGTAGTCCGCAGGAACAATAACGGTCATTCCAGGTAACATTTTCATCAAACCGATATCTTCTAAAATCTGGTGGGTGGCTCCATCCTCACCAAGTGTAAGACCGGCATGGCTGGCACAGATTTTTACATTTTTTCCGCTGTAGGCAACCGATTGACGGATCTGGTCGTAAACCCGGCCTGTTGAAAAATTAGCAAAAGTAGTAGTGTAGGGGATTTTGCCACCAATGGTTAAGCCAGCCGCTACGCCAATCATATTGGCTTCTGCAATACCACATTGGATAAAACGATCAGGAAATTCCTTTATAAATGCGTTCAATTTCATAGAGCCTAACAGGTCCGCAGTAAGCGCTACAATATTTTCATTTTTTCTTCCGGCTTCTAAAATCCCGTCACCAAACCCACTGCGGGTATCTTTATTTCCTGTTACCTGTATATCTTTTAGCATAAAAATGTATCCTTGATTGTTGATGATTAAACGATCCGCAAGATATGCCTTGCTGTTAATTTAAATTGTTTTTTTGGGATATTTTTATGATTCGCTGCCTTTTAGTTTCAGCTCCCATTTCCAGGCAGAAGCCATCATTTCATCCAAATTATAAGCTGGTAACCATCCTAATTCATTTTTTGCTTTATTGTTATTGGCATAAATGGCCACCACATCGCCAGCACGGCGGGGGCCGGTTGTATAATTTAGTTTTAAACCACTTGTTTTTTCAAAAGAATGAATCACTTCCAAAACGGTGTAGCCATCGCCGGTACCAAGGTTAAATATCTCGGGGTTTGTTTTATTCTTTTTACTGATCAGGTAATTAAGTGCCAGGGTATGAGCATGGGCTATATCGCACACATGAATATAATCCCGAACGCAGCTTCCGTCCCTTGTATCGTAATCAGTACCCCAAACCTGCATATTGGATATTTTACCGATGGCAGTTTGGGTAATAGCAGGAACCAGGTTGGCAGGTTTTCCCAAAGGAATCTCGCCAATCAGGGTAGACGGATGGGCGCCAACCGGGTTGAAATACCTTAACAGGATGGCCTGTATATTATTACTCTTTACAGTATCCGTAACAATTACTTCACCCATTTGCTTGGTGGCACCATAAGGGGATTCAGCCGGTTTTTGCGGCGTTTCTTCTGTTACAGTAATAGCATCTGGGCTGCCATATACAGTGCAGGACGATGAAAAAACAAAATTGGCCACATTGTATTTTTCGGCACATTTTAAAATATTAACCAGCGATGTAATGTTATTTTCAAAATACATCAACGGCTTCTCTACCGATTCTCCAACAGCTTTGTACGCCGCAAAATGAATAATGCCGGTGATGTCATTATTTTCCTCAAAAATGCTTTCGGTATCTTTTAAATTACAAAGATCAACAACGTAGTTTTTAATCTTTTTGCCAAGTATTTCTTCTGCGCCTTCCAAAATTGTTATACTACTCCTGGAGTTGTTATCAACAGAAATTACTTCATACCCGTTTTGTACCAGGTCCACAATGGTATGCACTCCAATGTAGCCGCAGCCACCTGTAACTAATATTTTATTCATGATTTTATAAATTGAAATTTAAGGTTGTGGACTTTTGAAAAAACGTTGTTGGCGCTAAACAAAATGACACTGTTTACAATTGCAGTTCCCGCTATTATAGCATCAGGCAATTTTAACTTGTTTTTTTTCTAATCGCAACCACCTGAAGTAGTAATTCTTTATTCTCCCTTGTTACGGGAAAAACTTCAATTATTTCTACAAACTCATCAAAAAAGAATCTGCTTTTGGATGACAGGTCCGGATTGCTTAAAAATTCAAGTAGGGTTAAAACGAAATTGCGATTGTAGCATTTGGTTTAAAATATCTTTTGCAAATCCTTCGTCATCCAGGTAACGTCCAATAGCATTAGTATCAAGTAAAATTTTAAATCCACTCATTTCTAATTTTTTTTTGATAAGCTACCCAATCGATATTGCTCTTCATTTTACCCGCAAAGTCTGCTAAACTTTTTTTCTTTTTTTCCACTTTTCCATTTTCCACAATTACCATCACAGCTATTTCTGTGGCATCATTGTTAATGGGTAAATCTATTTTATAATTACCGCTTTTTGTTCTTTTAGCAATTGCTTTTATTGCTTCCATGCTCAATTGTTTCGCCAAATTTACTATATGTTTATTATCAAAATTCAAATTGATTAATTTGAACTGCCAGCTCCCATTTAAACGCAAGAATCTCATTCAGGCAGGACAAAAAAAATCACTCATTTAGGGTGAGTGATTGCTGATAGGGAACAGTTAAAAATATTTACTTAATAAAAATAGAAACAATCAGGTAAATAATACCTGCCAACAAGGCGCTTACCGGAATGGTAAGTATCCAGGCCCATAACAAATTTACTGTAACACCCCATCGTACAGCACTTAAACGTTTGGTGGCACCTACGCCAATGATGGCACCGGTAATGGTATGCGTGGTACTTACAGGGATACCCATTTGTTCTGTCATAAATAGGGTAAGCGCACCGGAGGTTTCTGCAGCTACTCCTTCAAGCGGAGTTACCTTGGTAATTTTGGTACCCATGGTTTTTACAATCTTCCATCCACCACTCATTGTTCCGAGGCCAATAGCGGTATAACAGGCGAGCGGTACCCAGGTGAGGTCTTTTAATGCAGCACCCACGTCAGGATATCTTGTACTGTTATAAGCTACAAAAGCAGCTCCTATAATACCCATTACTTTTTGGGCATCATTACCTCCATGCCCTATGCTAAAAGCACCGGAAGAAAATAACTGCAATTTTTTAAACATGTTCGCCGTGCGGTAGGCGTTAGGCGACCTAACTTTTTCAGAATAAATATAGGCACAAATGAAAATAAACATCATTATTAGAATTCCATAAATAATGATAGAGTTGTCCGCTTTTCCCAATGCGTTCGATAAAGCGATGGTATCTACGCCAGGATCTACCTTAGTCTTTATTTCTTCAGCGAGTTTAGTTGCACCTAACGACTTATAGTCAGACATCATTGGCTTTGCAGCAGAAACGAAGGAAACGGCTGTGGTATAGGCTGCTGTTTTTGCCGGATTGATACCCGCTTCTTTTTTTAGATTATCTATCTTGTAATATTTTGCAAGGTTTTCTTCCAGTTTATTTTGTTCAAAATGTGCAAAGAGAAACCAGGTGCCTATTCCTGATAAAACAATCAATCCAATCTTCCCCCATGTATTACGCATTATGGTGATGATAGTGATGTAAATGGATATCACCATGCCAATCAGTGGCGCTAAAAAGATAAATAAGATGATCTCGGTTATTTTTTTTACTTCTACTATGGTACCAATGCCAGTAAGTCCTTTTGTTAAAAAGGCATGTGCAATGGCCGCCCCTGCAAAACCTCCGATTAATGTATGCGATGAAGAAGAAGGGATGCCGTACCACCATGTTAACAGATTCCACATGATGGCCGCTATCAGTCCGGCTAATATCACCGGTAGGGTGATAAACTCCTGGTAAACTGTTTTGCCGATGGTATTTGCTACAGCGTGGTCCTTAAATATAAAATAAGCAACAAAATTGAAAAATGCTGCCCATACCACAGCCTGGAAAGGGGTTAATACTTTAGTGGAAACAATGGTTGCAATAGAATTGGCCGCATCATGAAAACCGTTGATGTAATCAAATATAAGCGCTAAAATAACGATAACTATAAGAAGGGTCATAAGTTTAATTTGAAAATGGCGTAATTTGAAAATGGCTCAATGTTGTCAAACATTTAATTTTTAAAAGAGCGTTGATTTTAAAAATTGCTATCATTTTCAAATTGAGCAATTTTCAGATTTTCAAATTGATTTAAGCGTATTTCACAATGATAGATTCAATTACATTCGCTGCATCTTCACATTTATCAGTAACAATTTCCATTACCTGGTAAATCTCTCTTTTCTTAATTACTTCTTTGGCATCAGGCTCTGTGGCAAACAGGCGTTCAATACTCATGTCAAAAATATCGTCTGCCTGGTTTTCAATACTGTTGATTGCAACCAATGCATCGGTAATCTGACGCATATTCTTCATATTACGCAGTTCTGTTACCGCTTTGTGTACCTGCACACAACCAACGGCGATCAGTTCAGCCATTTTCTTTATACCGGTATCATTTGGATTAACCCTGTAAAAATTTATTTTTTTAGCTGAAGCATAGATGTAATCCGCAATATCATCCAGTGCAGAAGCCAGGTAATGGATATCTTCCCTGTCGAAAGGAGTGATAAAATTTTTGCCCAACTCAGTGAAGATGTTATGGGTGTAATCATCATTAACATGCTCCATATCTTCTATCTCCTGGATCAGTTGGGCCCTTTTATCAAAGTCAGGTTCGTTTACTATTTCTTTTAATTTTTCACCCATTTTCACCAGTTCCTCTGCTACACTTTCAAATAGCTGAAAAAATACCCTGTCTTTCGGTAAAAATATTTTTAAAATCGAATTCAACCCAGCCATAGTTATAAAGTTTGCGGCAAAGATTATATTTAAGGGCAAACAATTACTGTAATAGGGACAATGGTAATAATTTGGTAACACAGAGGTAACTTTATATTGTTATTTATTGTGCCTTCTAAAACTCTGTTGATTTGTTTTTTACGAATACGCTTCATCAATTTTCAACAGTGAAGGCGCAGTAAAAATACAGGCAGATATTTATTGCAGGATTCGATTTTATCCTACAAGGTGGTCAACTCGCCCTAAAAACAATACGCTGAAAAGGTATAAATAATATTGGTTATGTAGCTTTTTTTATAAACTATAAAATTCTGTTAAAAATCAAATCAACGAAGAATCTCCCCTGGACAAAAACAGGATGCGGTTAGAAAATGTACAGGTAAGCAAAATCAATGGAAGCTTGCAAACGTTAATGGGTATGAATCCGGTACCTTAAATCTTAGCATCGATTTCTTTTAAGAAACAAAATAAAGGTCATAGCTAATAAATAAAATTGCCTGTATTTTATAGTTTATGATTAATTAAATGTAGCTAAAATGCAAATTGTCCCTCTTTAAACAACTATTTTTCAGCGAATCATAAATTTTGTTTAACAAATGCAAACAAATTGTTAATTCTTCCTTATATTGGCTTCTTTGTTAACCAAAATAATTTTATGAGAAAAATCGCATTCATTTTAATGCCTGCATTACTTTATATAAATGTAATGTTTGCGCAAACCAAAGATGTAGCAGGGAAGGTTACTGATGGCACTGACGGATCCGGTCTTGCCGGGGTTACAGTCTCAGCAAAAAACAGTAAAGTTTCAACTATAACAGACAGTGATGGCACCTTTTCAATAAAAGTGCCACCAAAAACAACTACCCTTGTTTTTAGTTATGTGGGTTTCAAATCCAGTGAAATCAAAATTAGCAGCGGCGTCATGAGTGTTTCTCTTACTCCGGGTTTGGATCAGTTGGCCGAAGTAATAGTGACTGGTTATGGAACAAAAATTAAGAGAGAAATTTCCGGCAGTATTGCAAGGGTGAGCGGCAAAGACATAGAAAATATGCCGGTAGCCAGTGTTGATGCGGCATTACAGGGAAAAGCAGCGGGCGTTTTTGTTAACAGCCAATCCGGAAAGTTGGGGCAGGCGGTTACCGTAAGGATTCGTGGCAACTCATCCATCAGTGCGAGCAGCCAACCGTTGTATGTAGTAGATGGAGTGCCTGTAACTACCAATGATCAAAGTTCTTATGGCGGTGAAACCAATCCATTATCTGATATCAATCCAAATGATATTGAATCGATGGATGTTTTAAAAGATGCTTCTGCCGGTGCCATCTATGGTAGTCGTGCTGCAAATGGTGTTGTATTAATAACAACCAAACGTGGTAAAGCGGGTAAAACCAAAATAAGTGTAAATTATCAAACTGGTACTTCAAAAGAAACCCGTCGTGTAGATTTTCTGGATGCTACTCAGTATGCTGAACTTTTTATAAGGGCTACCACTTACTATGATACTTCACGCGGTCGTAATCCTAGTAGCCCAACCAGTGAAACCACTTTCGCAAAAGATTGGATGGCCTACCATAGTTTTGATAAATGGCTTACAGAACCAACAAAAACTTATGACTGGCAGGACCAGGCTTTCCAGAAAGGCATATATCACCAGGCAGATATTCAAATGAATGGCGGTACAGAAAAAACAAAATTTTTCGGTTCCCTTCAATTTTTGGATCAGTCGGGTATCTTAGTGGGCAATAATTTAGATAGGATTTCAGGAAGGGTAAATGTTGATCATACTGCAAATGATTGGTTGAAAGTGGGCTTTTCAATGAGTTTAGCCCGTACCCTCAATCGCAGGCTGCCTGATGACAATGCTTTTTCCAATCCCTTGCAAGCCGTTGCATTTATGCCCGTAACACCCTTTACCGACCCTAACACCGGTTTGCCGACAGGTACGCCGCCCGGGGATGTAAATGTTGGTTTATATTACAATCCACGCTTAACAGTTGATTATGGAAAATATACGCAGGAGGTTTTCAGAAATTTAAGTAATGTATATGGCACCGCAAAAATTTTACCTGGCTTAATCTTTCAGACAGAATTTGGAATAGATATTTTGAGCCAGAACGAAGAATCATTTTTCCAAAGTCAAACGGCCCGCAACCAAACCCGTGCAATCAGGCCCGGAGGTGTGGGTGTTGGCTCAAACCGTGGTGCTTTTGTGGTAAATTATAATACCAACAATTATTTCAATTATACCAAAAGTTTCGGCAATCATACGATAGATGCCACGGCGGGCATGCAGTATCAGCAAAGTTCTGCCAGGTATAACTTTATTGAAGGACTTGATTTCCCATCGGATTCCTATCAGAAAATTGCCAGTGCTGCTACCAAATCTGACGGTAGTTCTTCACAAAGCAATTTTAGTTTTGTATCTACTTTTTTCAGAGCTAATTATAAATTAAAGGACAAGTATCTTGCTACGGTTAGCGTTCGTAGGGATGGCTCTTCCCGCTTTGGTGCCAATGAGCGGTATGGTGTTTTTCCGGCAGGATCCGTAGGGTGGGTTATTTCAGAGGAGAATTTTCTTCAGTCTGTTAGAGCAATTAACTTCCTGAAACTGCGAGCCAGTTACGGCCAGGTAGGAAATGCTGAAATCGGGAATTTCCCCCAGCTTGGATTATTCACAGGCGACGCCGGGTACGTAGGAAATGCCGGTCAGCGCCCGTCACAAATCGGAAATCCAAATTTGAAATGGGAAACTACTACACAGCTTGATTTTGGTCTTGATTTTGGTATTCTTGGTAACAGGATTACAGGTGAGATTGATTATTATGAAAAGAAGACCTCCGGCCTTTTGCTGAATGTAAATATTCCCGGTACTTCCGGATTTACCACACAAACTAAAAACGTAGGAAAACTTGAAAACAAAGGCGTTGAATTGGTTTTAAATACTCAAAACCTGGTTGGTAAATTCAAATGGAATACAAGTTTCAATATTGCTAATAATAAGGGTAAAGTAGTAGATATTCAGGGGCAAATAATTGAAGGTGGCGTTAGCAACATAAACCGGGTTGCAGAAGGACAGCCAATCGGAGTTTTTTATGCAGTAGAGTATGCTGGTGTAAACCCTAATAATGGAGATGCATTATTTTACAAGAACACCACCGTAAACGGGCAATTGGATAAAACTACGGTAAATGCTGCTGGGTTTAATCAGGCTCAAAGAACCATTGTGGGAGACCCAAATCCTGATTATATTTTCGGGGTCACCAATAATTTTTCATTCAAAGGAATTGATATGTCTGTTTTCATTAATGGAGTTTGGGGCAACCAAATAAATATTTATGGAATGGGCCGTTTTTCCTCCGCTAATTTCAGATTTGAAGATAACCAAACTGTAGACCAGGTGAATGCATGGACTAAACCAGGTCAAATTACCAATATTCCACAGGCAAGATGGCTATCTAATAATGGTGCCCAGGTGAGTAGCCGTTATATTGTAGACGGAGCATTTGCAAGGGTAAGAACTGTAACCCTGGGATATACCGTTCCGGCTAAACTGCTTTCCAGGTTTAAATTAGAGAAGATTAGGATCTATGCTTCTGCGCTAAATCTTTTCACGTTTACAGATTATCCTTATTGGGATCCTGAAGTAAACTCCGATTCATTTGATTCAAATATTGCAAAAGGGAATGATTTTTATACACCACCACAGCCCAAAACAATATTGTTCGGAATCAATATTGGGCTTTAAAAAAGGAAATTTAAGTAAACATACAGAGTCAATATAATAACAATCCGGACGGACAATCCTGCTAAAATATATTGATGAACTTTTTTAATAAATAAAAAATTAAACATGAAAAAATATTTGATCAATACGCTGGTAATAGCAATACTGGCAACCGGCTGCGATAAAAAGTTAGATGTGGTGCCTACACAAAGCATTGCGCAGGATAAAGCTTTGCTTACTGAAGGGGATGTAAATGTAACATTAATTGGTGCCTACGATGGGATACAATCTGCTGCCACTTTTGGAGGTGATATATTTGTGTTGAATGAGCTGATTGGTAATATAGATGATATAAGGTTTACAGGCACATTTGCAGGACTGGCAGAGGCACATCGCCTTGAAATAATTGCTAATAATGCGTATGCAAGGGATACCTGGAATGTGGCTTATAATGCCATCAATCGTTGTAATAATGTTTTATCGGCATTGGATAAAGTAGTTTCATCCCCGGAAGCAAAAAGCAGGGTAGAAGGGGAGGCATTGTTTATCCGTGCTTCACTTTATTTTGAACTGATAAAATTGTATGCCAAAGCCTGGGGCGATGGAGACAATCAAACTAATCCGGGTGTGCCGCTGGTTATTACACCAACAACAGCAATCACTGAAGCTGATTTTAAAGCAAGAAGCAGTGTAGCGGAAGTATATGCTTTGATTAAAGCCGACCTTACAAAGGCTGAAGGCCTTTTACCTGCAAGCAACAGTATCTTTGCTACTAAAAACGCTGCAGCGGCAATGCTTTCCCGCCTGGCATTGATGCAGGGAGATTATGCAACTGCACGCGATGCTGCAAACCGGGTAATAACTTCAGGTTTAAATCCGCTTTCTGCCACTTTTGGAGGATTGTTTTTTACATCTATAAATAACCAGGGAAACAGTCCGGCGGAATATATTTTTTCATTAAAAGTGACCGCACAGGATGGAGTAAATGCTATCAACACATATTTTGGAGCCATTGTAAGCTCAATCTCCGGTACTGCAGGAAGGGGAGATTGTAAAATACAGCCTGCACATTTGGCCAAATATGAAACAGACGATGCCAGGCGAGCATATTTTATTGTAGTAAGTGGAAACAATTATACCAGGAAGCATTTAGACAGATACGGCAATGTACCCGTTATTCGCACCGGGGAAATGTATCTAACGAGGGCCGAAGCAAATTTTCAGCTTGGAACTTCGGTTGGGGCAACACCTTTGGCAGACATTAATACAATCAGGAACAGATCTTCTTTGGGGAGTCTTGCAACAGCAGACCTGGCGGCAATTTTGAAAGAACGATACCTCGAATTGGCATTTGAAGGTCAAAGGTTGCCGGATATCAAGCGCACCCGTGCTTCTCAATCAGGTACTCCATGGAATTCTCCAAAAATGATACTGCCAATACCTCAAAGAGAAATTGATGTAAATAAAAAGCTGGTTCAGAATGTAGGCTATTAGTTACTATTACAATATAATTTACCTGGACTTATAGTTTTGAGCGGGTTGCTTCGTAATGGAGCAACCCTTTTTTTGTCGTTTATCCCTGGCAGCTCCCAGACGAGATATTTTATTTACAATAGCAACAGGTATATCAGGGAATCGAGGGTATTAGGGTGCATTTAATTTAACAGAGCCTAAAAGCAAACTTTTCGGATACAGATGAGTACCTGAAAAGTAACCAACGGTTACGCGTGTGCAAAAGATGAATTTTGGCAGGTGTACAGAAAATTTGTATTCCGGGTTTATCGATTTGATAAGAACCGGTAAACAGTGCTTGAATTTAATGCATCGTTTATTTTTAATTAAAAACTATTTATTTTTCAAAATATGTATATAGGAATTGTTAAAATTGGTGATAAGCTTTATGATTTAATAGAGAATTGAAATTTTGTTGAAATAGCTAGAAAATAGATTGTGACCAGGTATCATTTTTGGTAGAACGAAATATGTGGAATCCTTTACCCATCTATGTTTTAGGAGTTTGTATTGCATAAAAAAATATGGATAAAATTTTATCTTCCTAAGCAGCACACACAGTTTTCGGGCTGTCAATCTACTGTTAAGATTTTGTTATCAAACGTATTCTTTAAGTAAAACAAAAAAACATGAGAACAATTGCATTTTTATTTGCATTACTCTTTATGAGTTCTGCATCCGTTTTTGCCCAAAATCAGATAAAGGGTAAAATAACGGATTCAAAAGACGGCTCCCCACTCACAGGGATTTCCGTTAAGGTGAAAGGAACAAATAACGGCGTTACTACAGCCTCCGATGGAAGCTTTACTATTTCCACCCCGAAGATGGAAGAAACATTTGAGATTTCCGGAGTTGGCTTTCTTGGTAAAACAGTTAAAGGAGCATCCGGTAAAGATTTGCAAGTGTCACTGGATGTGGATACAAAAAGCTTAAGTGAAGTAATTGTAACTGCGCTAGGTATTACCAGGTCCAAGAACACTTTGCCTTATGCAGCTACTACTATTAAAGGTGATGATGTAAATCAAACCAGGAATAGTAATGTTATCAGTAATTTAAGCGGTAAGGTAGCAGGTTTGGATATAAAGCAAACCAACAGCATGGGTGGCTCTACCAATGTAATGCTACGGGGATTTAAATCATTGTCGGGTAATAACCAGGCCTTATTTGTTATCGATGGTGTTCCTTTTGATAATAGTAACAATAACACTGCTGACCAAACAACTGGTCGTGGCGGGTTTGACTATGGTAGTGCTGCTGCGGATATCAATCCTGATGATGTGGAAAGTATCAGTATTTTAAAAGGTGCCGCCGCCAGCGCATTGTATGGTTCACGTGGTTTTAATGGAGTAATTCTAATTAATACCAAAAAAGGCAAAAAGGGATTTAATGTAACGGTAAATTCCGGAATTACTCACAACTCCATTTTAAAAAATACCTTTCCAACTTATCAGAAGAAATACGGCCAGGGCTATGGTTTTTATTATGGTCCTAACGAAGATTCCAATTTTAATGAAGCGGATATTAATGGAGACGGTATTCCAGACCTGGTTACGCCACTTACAGAAGATGCATCTTATGGAGGTCGTTTTGATGCCGGTAAGTTAGTGTACCAATGGAGTTCATTTGATCCTTCTTCACCTAATTTCGGAAAAGCACTTCCATGGGTAGCTGCCGCTAATGACCCGACCACTTTCCTGGAAAAGCCTTTAAGTTTCAATAATAGCGTTTTCCTGGAAGCCGGCAATGACAAAGGCTCCTACGCGTTAGGGTATACAAGAAGCAATGAAAAAGGACTGTTACCAAATAGCTTTTTAGATAAGGACCTTGTAAATTTTACAGCAACTTATAAATTGAATGATAAGTTTACTGCGGGAGCATCAGCCAATTATTCTGATATTAGTGGTAAAGGCAGGTATGGAACCGGGTACGATGGAGCCAATGGCTTAAACCCTATGACTTCTTTCAGGCAGTGGTGGTCAGTTGCTACTGATGTGCAGGAGCTTAAAGATGCTTATTTCCGTAATAAGCAAAATATCACATGGAACCCGGCAAGCCGTAATAATATCACAACACCTATTTATTGGGATAATGTTTATTTTACGCGGTATGAAAACTATGAAACAGATAACAGGAAGAGATTATTCGGTAATATGTCACTCAACTACAAACCTGTTAGCTGGTTAAATATCCTGGGCAGAGTAGCCCTCGATACTTACGACGAGATACAGGAAGAAAGAAAAGCTGTTACCAGTGTGGGTGTCCCTTTTTACAGAAGGTTTAACCGGCGATATACTGAAACCAACTACGACTTGCTGGGCACATCCGATTTTGACCTTACCTCCGATTTAAATTTAAAGGCACTCGCGGGAACAAATATTAGGGTACAGTCAACTGCCAGCATTGATGTAATCACAAATGGTGGCTTGGGTTTACCAAGATTGTATGTATTATCTAATTCAATCAACACGCCATTGCCACCAGTTGAATTTGAAGGAACCAGGCGGATTGAAGGTTATTTCGCTGGTGCTACGCTTACTTATAAGAACACTTATATTTTAGATGGTACCATTCGCCGGGACAGGTCGTCTACTTTACCTGATGGTAAAAATGTATACTATTACCCATCTGTATCAGCAGGTATTGTATTTTCAGAATTGGTTAAACCAGAATGGATGAATTACGGTAAAGTAAGAATAAACTATGCTGAAGTAGGTGGCGATGCGCCATTATATAGCACAAAGGATACTTATGTTCATGACATTGATGCAAACTCAGGAAGCGAAGTGTCAACTTTTAACGGTAATTCTTTGTTTTCCGTTTCAAACACAAAAAATAATCTGCAACTTCAACCGGAAAGAACCAAAAGTTTTGAAGCAGGATTGGAAATGACTTTCTTTAAGTCTAGGTTTGGTTTTGATGCAACGTTCTATTCAGCTAAAACCATTGACCAGATTATTCCGCTGACTGTTTCTTCTGCTACCGGCTTTTCAAGAAAATTTGTAAACTCGGGTATTATTCAGAACAGGGGCTTCGAGTTATCTTTAAATGGAGCACCTGTAAGAACTACTAATTTTTCATGGGATATCAATGTAAACTGGACCCGCAACCGCAATAAAGTATTGGAACTGTATGATGGGGTTGATAATATCATTCTAGGTGATTTCCAGGGTAGTTTAACAACCAATGCAACCCAAGGGGAAGCCTACGGTACAATTCATGGCACTGATTTTATATACACAAATGGTCAAAAAACTGTTGGCAGCAACGGACGTTATTTAAAGACAGGTACTAACAACGTGACTATTGGAAACATTAATCCTGATTGGACGGGCGGTATTACCAATAAGTTTTCTTACAAAGGGTTTTCAGCCAGTTTCCTGATTGATATTAAAAAAGGAGGGGATGTGTTTTCTACAGATTTATATTATGGACTTGCAACAGGACTTTATCCTGAAACTGCCGGCAACAATGATTTAGGCAACCCATTAAGAGCGCAGTTGGCTGACGGCGGTGGTATTGTACGGGAAGGCGTTACAGAAGACGGAAAGACCAATACGATACGTGTGAGCGCTTCAAATTATGGAGCTTACGGATACCGTTTTGCACCCGATAAAGCATTCATATACGATGCGGGTTATGTAAAATTGAGGGAAGCGTCAATAGGGTATAGTTTTCCAAAGAATATGTTTGGTAATGGCATGATTAAGGGTATTGACTTGTCGTTGGTAGGAAGAAACCTTTGGATCATCCATAAAAATCTTCCTTACGCAGATCCTGAAGAAGGATTCAGTTCTGGAAACTTACAGGGCATTCAAACCGGTGCTTACCCTTCAGTACGTGCTATTGGCTTTAATGTAAAAATCAAATTATAAAATCACTACCTAAAATATTTTATATGAAACGAATATTGTACAGCGTGCTTTTATCAGGCCTCTTCCTGGTATCCTGCAAAAAGAATATCACGGATCTTAATTTAAATCCAAAGCAGCCTGATAATGTTACAGCAGCCTCTTTATACGCCAATGCATCTATTAATTTGTCAGATGTTTTGGCCAGTCCGAATGTAAATACAAATATATTCAGGTTGTTATCCCAGCAATGGGCCGAAACAACCTACCCTGATGAAACAAACTACGACCTGGATGGAAGGTCAATACCTGATCGTTGGTTTACTGAATTTTACAGGGATGTAATAAAAGACCTTAGCCAGGCAGCTGTTTTGCTGGAAAATGAGAAATTAATTCCTCCCATTATGACAGACGCACAATTCAAAAACAAGAAAGCAGCAATAGAAATTCTCACAGTTTTTTCATACTATCACCTGGTTACTACTTTCGGTAACATTCCTTTCACCGAAGCCTTGAATGTAGATAAAACCCAACCGAAGTATGATGACGCAGCTACTATTTATGCTAAGCTTATTACAGATTTGGATGCTGCATTGGCAAAAATTACTCCTGCTGCAAGTGGTTTCGGCTCAGCTGATATTATCCTGGATGGTGATATGGCTAATTGGAAAATGTTTGGCAATAGTTTAAAAATGCGGATGGGGATGTTGATTGCAGATAGTGATCCGGCAAAAGCAAGTGCCATGGTACTTGCAGCAGCTCCTAATGTAGTAAGTAGCAACAGCGAAAATCTTCAGATGCATTTCCTTTCCTCTCCTCCTAATACCAATCCAATCTGGGAAGACCTTGTACAAAGTGGCCGGTATGATTTTGTAGGATCAAATACTTTGGTTAATAAAATGAAAAGTTTAAACGATCCAAGGGTACCATTATTTTTTGACCTGGATGAAAGTGGTGGTTATTCGGGCGGTATATATGGAGCTGCTAATTCTTATAGCAGTTTCTCAGCGCCAACAGTTACCATTACAGAACCGACATATCCACTAACTTTCTTTAGTTATTCGGAAATGGAGTTTTTAAAAGCAGAAGCAGTTGCAAGGGGTATAGCAGTAGGTGGTACTACGGAAGAGCATTACAACAATGCTATTGATGCCTCTATTGAAGAATGGGGTGGTACCGCGACAGAAGCTTTGGCGTATCGTACACAGCCAACTGTTAAATATACTACGGCAGCAGGTACGTATAAAGAAAAAATTGGTGTGCAGTCATGGATTGCTTTATACAACAGGGGATACGATGCATGGACTCAATGGAGGCGTTTGGATTATCCAGAGCTACTTCCACCTCCTGATGGAATTTTTGCAAACGGTGAAACGCCTGGAGTGCCGGTTAGATACACCTACCCGGTAGTAGAGCAAAATTTAAATAAAGCAAATTATAATGCAGCTTCTGCTGCCATTGGTAAAGACAGGGTAACGCAAAAACTCTGGTTCGATAAATTCTAATTAAGTCTTTTAACTAAAAAGGCCGTTCTCTTTAATGGAGAACGGCTTTTTTTATGTGTTGAATTCAATTGTTTTATTAAAAAGCATTTACTGCAGGATGGGAAAAAGCGGCCCAAAGCGGCATCTTTTATAGGTTGGTTTTAAATATTTTGATGGTGGTATTGTTTAGTAGGGTGGGTCGATCCATTTTTTTGATACCGGAAGTAATAATACCCAATCCTTTAACTGTGAAACCGAATTTTTAATTTGACCTCAAAATTGGCAATTCTTGATCCGGGAGCCCGAATTTAATCCCGTCGGCTAGCGCTAATACTTGTTAAGATATTGCTGATTAAAAAAAATAGAATTGATTTTAAAATATCCACTAGTCTATATATGAATATATAGTAAAGTATATCGTTTTTAAGGTTAGGTCGGTAAATTGTCTTGAAAATATATTATTTAGGATGATTAGTTAGAATTATTTACTCATTTGGCTCATATTATTAAGTTTTGTCAAAATTAGATTCCTTTATTTTCAGATAATTTGAAATTTTACTAAAAAATTATTTTCAGTTTTTTTAACAAAAATTTGTTTTTTTGTGCAGCTAATCGTTTCTTTAACAGGTCTCAATTTTAACAAATTGTTAAAATACGAGAATCCTACCCTTGTTTTCGATTAAATCACCATCAATTTTTATTTCTAAACCAAAATTAAATTACACATGAGAAAATTTATGACTATGATGGTAGTATTTTTACTATCACTTGGAGTCGTTTCGGCCCAAACCCGGCTAATATCCGGTAAAGTAACTGATTCGAAAGGAGAACCCGTTCCAGGCGCTACTGTTAAAAGTAATAAAGGAACAGCTGTTGCAGCAGATGAAGATGGAAAATTTCAAATCAGTGCCCAGACCGGGGATGTGCTTACCGTAACTTCTATTGATTTTGGGACAGCAACGGCCAAAGTTGGTGCCGGATCCTCTCTCATTATTTCCCTTTCAAACCGGGAAAATAAACTGGAGGAAGTGGTAGTAACTGCCCAGGGAATCCGTAAAAAATCAAGGGAAATAGGCTATTCTTATGCTAAAGTCTCCAGTGAAGATGTAAATGTAGGTCGTTCTCCACAATTAGCACAGGCATTGTCCGGCAAAGTATCCGGTTTAGCAATTTACAACGTAAACAACAGTGTTGATCCACAGGTAAAAGTGGTTTTACGCGGTTACCGTTCATTGACTGGTAACAATGACGCGTTGGTGGTATTGGATGGTATGCAAACTACCCAAACGGTTCTTTCTATTATCAATCCAAATGATATTGAAAGTGTTTCAGTATTAAAAGGAGGCCAGGCTGCAACATTGTATGGGTCTGCAGGTATTAATGGTGCTATCGTAATCACTACAAAAAGAGGTGCAAAAGGTAAACTGAAAGTTTCTTTTGCGAATTCTACCAACTTCGATCAAATCAGCTTCCTGCCTGAGTTTCAAAATAAGTATGGTAATGGATCGCATTATGCTACTTCCTTCGGTGGCGGTGGATACAAAACTGATTATTTAGAAAGGATGAAAGAAAACTGGCGCCCGTTTGAAAACCAACAATACGGCGATGCTTTCAATGGCGAGCCAAGAATTATTGGCCGTGTTTTAGAAGATGGCAGCAAAAATATTCTTCCGTACCAGGCAATTGAAAACACAAGACGTAAAGCTTTCGATATTGGCTCTACGCTCAACAACCAGGTTAGTTTCCAGGGTGGTGATGCTAGCGGAACTTATTTCATGTCGGTTGAAAATAATAAAATAAAGGGTATTGTACCTTTAGATAAAAGTGAGCGTAACAGTGTAAGGATCGCTTCTACAAAAGAATACGGCAAATTGAATGTTGGATTTACTGCATCGTATGTGCAGGCAGGTTACGACAGGACCACTTTCGATTTTTATAATGACCTAATCAATACTGCTGCGCATATTCCGCTGGAAAGTTTAAGAGACTGGCAGACTAATAAGTTTGCAAATCCGAATGGTTATTATAATGATTATTTTAATAATCCTTATTTTAATAAAGACAATAATCGTACAAAATATACCGATGTCAATATCCAGGGTAATTTTGACATTAACTACAAAGCTACTAGCTGGTTAAATGTTTACAATCGCTTAGGAGTAATGAATAACTCACGTACGCAAAAAAGCTACACTGGAAAATTCCTTTACTCAGATTGGGCCAAGAATAGCGCATTTGTCCCAGCCCCTTGGGAATTTGCAAATGACTATGATGGTATTGACCGTGCCGGTACTGACAACCTCGGTAGCGTTGGGGATTTTTCCGGTACAGAAAACGTTGTTAACAATGAATTCCAACTGCGTATGGAAAAAGACTTTGGAAAATTTTCCAACAAATTAACGCTTGGATACAGCATATACCAAAGAGCTACAAAAGGCATATCAGTTGGCTCGAGTTCTGTTGTGGTTCCTGGTATTTACAATGTTTCAAACCGGCAGGGTGAATTAACCGGAGGTGAAGGAAACACATTGGAACGTAAGTATGGCTATTATGCTGACCTTACAACAGGCTATAAGGACTGGTTGATATTGAATGGCACCTTCCGGTTTGATGCAACTTCAAGGTTCTTTAAATCCACCAGGCCGGCGAGCGCTTACTCTTATCCTTATTATGGGGTAGCCTTATCTTTTATCGCTACAGATGCTATTCCATCACTCAAGAGCAATACGCTTAACTATGCAAAAATCAGGTTGAACTATAATAAGAATGGCAATGATAATATTCCTCTTTATGGCTTAGATCTTACCTATCCAAATGGACCTGGCTTCCCGTATGGCAATACAGTTGGTTTAACTGTTGGCAATACATTGCCCGATCAGAATCTTAAGCCTGAGTTTGTAACTTCGTACGAGGTTGGTGGAGAATTTCAATTATTCAATGACAGGGTTAATATAGATGTTTCCGCTTATACGCAAACTTCAAAAGGCCAGGTAATTACAGTAAGAGTTCCTAATACTACAGGATTTTCAAATCTATTAATAAATGTGGGGGAAGCTAAAAACTGGGGTTATGAAGCGGATTTAAAAGTTCAAATTATAAAAGCGGCTAAATTGAAATGGGAAGTTGGCGTTCGTTATTCTTATAATGACAACAAGGTGGTGGATTTATATCCTGGTATCAATGACTTTCAGTTGGGTGGATTTACTTACGCCAATACAAATGTTATTAAAGATCAACGTTTCCCCATCTTAAAAACAGATGGTTACCGATATGCTCCTGATGGGTCTGGCAGAAGACTGGTTGATCCTGTTACCGGTTATCCATTAAGAGATGTTTCTTTAACAAGAAGGGGCGGTACCTTACCCCGCCATATTGTTGGGGCTGGATCAAAACTTTCTTATAATGCATTTAACCTTGCCTTCAATTTTGAATATCGTGGTGGAAATGTTATGTACAGCGATCTTGGCAGACAAATGACTTTTACCGGTGCGGGTAAATGGACAGAGGAAAGAACGCCACATATATTCGCTAATTCCGCTTATCTCGATGCCAGCGGCAAAGTTGTGCCCAATACCTCATTATTGGCGCAGGAGTCAGAATATGAATTGTGGGTATCCCATTACCGCAGGATTTCTGAGAATTTTACAACCCCGGCCTGGTTTATCAAACTGCGGGATATAAATCTTTCTTATAGCTTACCTGCAAAAATGCTCTCCAAAACAAAGATTTTTACAGCAGCGAGCATTGCGTTATATGGAAGAAACTTATTTACCATCGTAGATAAATCAAACTTCTACACTGATCCTGAGTTTAGTTTTACAACAGGTAATGGCGTAGGTATTAATACCACATTGCAAACTCCTCCGGTTCGTCAATATGGTTTTAATGTCAACCTCACATTTTAAAATCTAATTATGCACAAAAAATTAATGAATATGAAAATTAAATTAATATACTACATTGCATTTCTGGCTGTGATTGGTTCAGGATGTACAAAGAGTTTTCTGGATGTTAATACAAATCCAAATAGTTTACCATCCGCAACGCCATCTTTTGTGTTGACTAATGCGCTAAATTCCACTTCAAGTAATATTATTAACCCAAACGAAACTGGGTCGTACTGGTCCGGACTTTGGACTCAATCAAGTTCATACATTTTAAGCCCGGAAAACTTCTCTTATAATTTTACTGATGGTAATTTCAATTACTGGGATGGTATTTATGATAATCTGCAGGATTACCAATATGTAATCGATAATGCGGATGCCAATGATCAGAAATATTTTAAAGGCCCTGCGAAAGTGATGAAAGCCTATTTGTTTGGCGCATTGGTTGATATGTATGGAAATATTCCTTACACCGATGCATTGAAAGGGGTAGGTTCCCTGGCTCCAAAATTTGATGATCAAAAAGCGGTTTATGAAGATTTGATCAAAGTGCTGGATGAAGCCATAGTTGATTTAAAAGCCAATGCGTTCGCAAGCGCATTTAACAGCGCTGATATTATTTTTGGAGGCAATACAGTCAGTTGGGCTCAATTCGCCAATTCCATTAAATTACGATTATTAGTACACCAGGCCCGTATAGCAGGTAGAGAGGCTTATATAACAGCCGAAATCAATAAAATAGTTTCCGAAGGTTCCGGGTTTATTACCGGTAAAGATGTAGGCATAGGTGGTCCATCGTTCTACATTGCTACTGCAGGTAAAACAAATCCAATGTATGACAGGTGGGGATATGATGCAAATGGTGCTCAAAGAGCATTGGGTAGATTTCCAAGGCCAACCAAATTTTTATTTGATTTGTTAATTGCCGCCGACGATACCTTTCGTTTAAAAAGAATCGCTTATGCAAAGGGAGGCGAAAATGGTTCAACACCAGGTATAAGCTCATCTCCTGAAATAATAGCTAACTATGTAGGTGTACCCTTTGGAGTGTCTTCAGGGTTTACAGCACCTGCTTCTTCTTCAATTGGGCCAAGCTTATTTGTAAAAGGACAGTTTAACAAGTCGTTTATTTTAATGACCGCTGCTGAAATTCAAATGTCATTGTCCGAAATTAAACAACGTTTTCCCGCTGTTACTTTACCTGGAACTCCTCAAATATATTATGAAGAGGGCGTAACTCAGTCATTCCGTACGTTGGGAGTGCCAACTGCCGCCGCTCGGGCGACCATATTGCTAACAAGTGGTAAGATGGATGCAGATTGGGCAGCGTCTACCGATAAATTAAAGGCTATTGCTACTCAAAAATGGTTGGCATTAATAAACTTCAGTGGCCTTGAAGCATGGACTGAATATAGGAGAACCGGCTTGCCCGCTATTCCACAGGCAGCTACTGTTACTGGCACTAAAAGACCAGTTCGCTTATTTTATCCTAACACAGAGTTAGGTAGCAATACCGCTAATGTAAAGGCACAAGGCGTAGTAGATGTATTTACTTCAAGGATTTTCTGGGATATTGACTAATCCTTCGTTTTCAAAATAAAAAGAGGCTGCCATGTGCAGCCTTTTTTATTTTATGCTTGTAGAAGGTATATATTTATCTTAAACAAATTAAGCAGGAACATAAAAGTCATCATATTCCATAATGCAGCATTTCGACCTCAAATATTATTTTCCTCCAACAAGTCCATAATGCCCATAGGGTAAATGATTGTATCCATCGCATAACGTTTACGTAACATATCCGTAACATTTCGGTAACATTCCATTCACTTTTGCTTAACATGGAAACTGTCTCTTTGCACAAATAATAAATGCATGAGAGGCTTACTTTTTTTATTACTGCTTTCTGTTACTTCATTCTCTTTATTTAGTCAAACTACACCACTTCCATTAACGGGTAAAATTGTGAATGAGAGGAACGAGGCATTGGTAGGTGTTAACATTTTCATTAGCCCTTCTGCCAAAAACATTGTAACAGATGCTGAAGGCAGGTTTACCGTAAATTTAGATAATTCAGTTAAATATACTTTCAAATTGAGTTTTGTAGGATACGAGCCAAAAACGATTAGTGAAATCGATGTTGCAAAAAACCAGGATAATATCCTCGATATTGTTATGAAAGAAAGTAGTAAATCTACTTTGGAAATCGTTACGGTAAGGGCTACCCCAAGAAAAATGGAAAATACAAATGCCCTGCTAACATTCCAGAAGGGGAATGCAGGTGTAACTAGTGGATTGGCGGCAGATTTCATACGCCGTACACCTGATAAAAACACAGGAGAGGTATTACGTAGGGTAAGCGGTGCCTCCATCCAGGATAATAAATTTGTGATCATCAGGGGACTTAGTGACCGGTACAATTCCGCGTTCATAAACGGTGCTGCCTTACCCAGTAGCGAGCCAGATAAAAAAGCTTTCTCATTCGATATTATTCCATCTGCATTAATTGACAATATTATCATAAGCAAAACTGCCACGCCGGATTTAACAGGTGAATTTGCAGGAGGGGTTGTACAAATTCAAACAAAAGATATTCCTACCTCCAATTCAATATCGGTAGGAGTGAGTGTTGGTTTTAATACACAGTCTGCTTTTAAGGATTTTGTAAGTAACGAAAGGGGGGAAAGGGATTTCCTTGGCTTTGATGACCGCAGATCCATACCTGGTTCCTATCCCCGAAAATACCTTGATTATTCCAGGTTGTCCAATGAAGAAAAGGTAGCCGTGTCAAAGTCTTTCCGGGACGATGTGTATAACGAAGTTCAGTCAACGGCAGTTCCTATACAGACCTATAATTTTACCTGGGCCAATGTAAGCCGCTATAAAAACGGAAGTGCAATAGGTTCAGTTGTGGGTATTACTTACAGAAGTTCGAAATTATTATTCGATGCAAACAAAACACTGTATGAAAAAGGTACTAATGGCCAGGCATTTTTTGATTACGCTGATAAACAGAATAAATATGCTATTACCTGGGGCGGAATAGCCAATATTGCCTGGAGTTATAAAAAGCATAAAATAGCGTTTAAGAATTTATTTAACCAATTATTTGAGGACAATTATTATTCACGTACCGGGATTAATACGGAAAACCTGCAGGATGTTTCGCTTCGTTCCTCTGTTTTGAACCAGCGTAGTTTATATTCCGCTCAGTTAGAAGGTACCCACCAGCTTACTTCCAGAAACATTAAGGCAATGTGGAACCTCAACTTCGCATTAAATGATAAACAACAGCCCGACCTTAGAGTACAAACCTATGGCAAATCAATTGGCATTAATGAGCCGTTCAGGATTAATTTAAGGGGAAATAACACCAACCGCTTTAACAGCGAGCTAACAGATTATATTTTTGGTTACAACGCTTCGGTATCGGTTCCATTTGAAATTAAGGATCAGAAGCAAACTTTTAAAATTGGTGGTGCCGCTACTGTAAGACTTCGTGATTTTAAAGCATTTATATTCGGTTACAACGAACCTAATAATACTGCATTGTTAACATTACCGTATAACCAGATTTTCAACCGGGATAATTTTGGAGGAAACGGGTTTCAGTTATCTACAGATTTACAAAATGCACAGGATAAGTACTATGGTGTATCAGCTTTATCAGCCGGCTATGTAATGATGGATAATAAGTTAAGTGATAAAATCAGGATCGTGTGGGGTTCGCGTTTTGAGTATTTTGAACAGTTTTTGAAATCCAATACACAGGGTACAGACAAAGCTTTAGTTGTAGATACCAAAAAATTTGATGTATTACCCTCTTTAAACTTTACGTATAGCACTACAAATAAAACGAACCTCCGGATTGCAGCATCACGTACGGTTGCGAGACCTGAGTTCAGGGAAATAGCTGCCTTTACGTTCTTCGATTTTGAACAAATAGCCTCTACCCAGGGTAATTCATCTTTAAAGAGAAGCAGCATCTTAAATGGTGATGTGAGATATGAATTCTACCCAAGGGCCGGAGAACTGGCTTCATTAGGTGGGTTCTATAAAAGATTTGTTGACCCAATAGAATTAAGACTTAACAGTGCCAGTGTTGCCACAAGACGTCAGTACCAGTTTCAGAATGCTGAAAAAGCGACACTGTATGGTGTAGAAGCGGAATTTAGAAAAAGCCTTTCCTTCATCAGCGATAAAGCAAGTTGGTTAAATAATTTATATTTTAATGGCAATGTGTCTGTTATTTTTTCTGAGGTGGTACTTGGAAATACAGATGCATCAGGCAACAAGTTACCAGCTACACAACGGCCGTTGCAAGGACAGTCTCCATACCTGATTAACGCAGGAATTCAATATGATGGAATTAAAGGTACTAACCTCGCTTTGCTGTACAACAGAATCGGGGAGAGGCTTGCGCTGGTGGGTAATGATGATTTTGGAGATATTTATGAAATATCAAGAAACCTGGTTGACTTCCAAATTAGTCAAAAAGTATTGAAAAATAAATGTGAAGTACGTCTCACAGTAGGTGATATATTCAACCAGGCTTTTGCCACTTACGAAAACAGGGACAGCAAACGCACCTATGATGCTTCCATTGATAAATTTTTTGGTACGTACAAGCCCGGAACAACAATTACTATTGGCTTCAATTACAACTTTAATTTAAAATAACAATTACGCTCATTTAGTAAACTTAACAAATAAGAATTTTTATGAAAAAAACATTTGCTTTAATTGCCCTTGTAACAACCGTTTTTTCGGGGTGCATCAAAGTTGAATTAGACGATTCGGTAACAAACAATGGCGGTACCAGCGGCGGTACCGGAACATTGCAGGAAAGAATTATTTCCGGTAAAATAATTACGGGTGTTGTAAACGAAGTTGTGGAACTGCCAAAGGGCAAGTACATATTAAAGGGCTATGTATTTATAAATAACAGGGCTACTTTACGCTTTGCGGCGGGATCTGTTATTGTTAGTGATACCGTACAAAAGGGGGCGCTCATCGTAGAAAGAAACTCACGTCTTTTTGCAGAAGGCACAGCAACCGAGCCAATTGTATTCACTTCGGGCAAAGCGCCGGGTGCCCGTAAGCCAGGTGATTGGGGCGGAATTGTTTTGTTGGGAAATGCTCCAACAAACAGAAGTACTACGCCTATAATTGAAGGAGGTATTAATAGCGAATATGGTGGAAGTGTAGTAGCTGATAACAGTGGTAGTTTAAAATATGTCCGTATAGAGTTTGCCGGTATTGCTGCTGATCCTAATTCAGAAATTAACGGGCTTACGTGTGGTGGTGTAGGCAGTGGCACTACATTAGAAAACATACAAGTATCTTATGGCAATGATGATGCATACGAATTTTTTGGTGGTACGGTAAATCCCAAAAATATCATTGCTTTCGCAACTGCAGATGATGATTTTGATTTTGATTTTGGATTCACCGGACGGTTACAGTTTGGTATTTCACTTCGTGATCCATTATTTGTGGATGGTGGTGATGCAGGCAACGGAATAGAATGTGACAATGATGGTACAGGAACAGTGGCTTCTCCACGTACACGTCCACAGATGAGTAATTTCACTTTTTGTGGACCAAACGGTGCAACTGGTACACTGGCCAATCACAACTTTAATACCCGTTGGCGCAGATCAACTCATTTCGTTTTGCGTAATTCAATTTTAATGGGATATGCAAAAGGTGGTTTTCAGTTTGAAAGCGATTCTACTGCTCAATCTTATGTAGATGGACGTTCATTATTCCGTCATAACCTGGTAAATGCAGTAGTGGAGCCATACAAAGTTGGTACACTTACACTGGTGCCAGCCGTAACTGCTGCTACCGTAAAAGCCAAAGCTGAAGGTGTGGATAGTTGTAAAACTTTTGCAACTGCCGCTGAAATTATGCTGGAAAACCCATTCAATTTAGCTGCTCCAAATTTTGCTCCTAAAGCCGGCAGCCCCGCTCTTGCTGCAAATGCTGCAAGTTTCTTTGGGTTCAGTGGTTTTACTGCCACCACTTATGTTGGTGCAGTAGGTGCTACCAATTGGCTTAGCGGTTGGACGAATTTTACACCACAAACGAATGTTTATTAATAATTGGGATATTAAAATATTATGCAAAACCACTTACATTCGTAAGTGGTTTTGTTATTTTGTATAGTTATGAAGTCAAAGAGAATAGTTACTTTAATCATTGCAGGAATGGTTTGCATAAATGCCTGCAAAAATAAAACTGCCAATAATAGCCAGGCGGTACCTGCAATTGCCAATATTGTTAATGGGATAGAACTGGATAAAAGGTTTTCTTCTGCTGATAGCCTCGTAGTTGTTTTTTATAAGGATCCATTTGGGAGCGACTCTTTGCGTTACACCAGGTATTATAATCAACATATAACTACCGATTCCACATTTGTTATTGAATTACTTTACAATTTGAATCAGCCATTTACCAAACAGGAAAAGGTAAAACCTTGCAGAAGTGAAGGGAAAGTTTGGATGTATTCGCGGGGTAAGCTATTTCAAACAATATATTTTGCTTATTCCAAAGCAGACTGTTATTTTACGTATCTTATAAAGGATGGCTTTTTTTATTATATGGATGTTAAAACTGCTTTTATTAATAGATTAGATAGCCTAAAAAAAATCGCAAAAGAGCCATTTTAGCACCCTTGAGGTTTTAGCATGAAGTTTCATTGATTGAATGCTGATAATGTTTGTGCAATATTCATTTTTTGTGAACAGGATAATAAGCATATACTACTTCAAACGGTGTGTTTTTCAAGTTGGGTATTCCGTTTCCGATATTTAGATCCCGGGCTTGTGGTGTAGGCTCTACCATTGTATATTTTTCACCCTGATACATTATAGGTTTGCCAATAGGTTTATCAAATTTTACAGCAATTGTAATATGCTTTGGATATGATAAAACAATCATTGGAAGATTGTAGATTTCTTTTACAAGACAGAAGAATAATGCAGCCCTGTCTTCACAATCACTTTGATCAAAAAGTAAGGTCTGTTCCGGAGACAGGCGTTTTTCCTGTCCAAAATTTTTCAGATCTGTTTCAAACAAAAAAGCATACCTCGTAAATCGCATCAGGAAATCAATCCCGTTTTTTGTGCTCATTCCCTTTATGTTTTTTTTCAACAAAGGAATGAGTGATTGATATGTTTCAGCACTAAGGGGAATATTGAAAAAGTTTTCATAACTCACTACCGGGTAGTTAGCGAAAATGCTTTTTATTTGTGGGTTTAATTTTACTTTAAATTGGTATTCATCCTGGTAATAATTGAACCTAAGGTCTTTTTCGATATAATCCGCAGGCCTGAAATTGGGTAATTGGGTTACTTTATAAGTAAAGGGCTTCTTACCGTCCTGGGGAATCCAGTTTATTTCGGAAAGGAAATTTTTATCCTGGGCAACTGGTTTATAATCATGATAATTGAGACAAACATATTGCTTGCCATTTCGGAGATAGTAAGGAAGGTTAAAAATTTCTTCATCTGTCTGTACATAAAACATTAACCTGTCATTCCCAATTTTTAATGTAGCCCCATATCCTGACTTAAGTAATAAAAACCATTTGTGTACGGTATATCTTTCATAATTATCTTCCTTCGGGCTAATAGACTGAACTGTTTTACGTATCAATTGATAATACAACCAATCGTCCAATTTGTATTGTTCTTTAAATAATAGCAAGGCATCAGTAAGTGGTGTATACGCCGTTGCGTTAATGGCTTCAAAGTATTTCTTAATTAAATTTGCAGATACAGGTGAACTATCGTTATTTACCTGTACCAAAGCTGGTATGTCAATAGTAAGCCGGATGGAATCGCCGTAAAAATCAAACTGGACAACCCGTATATTGGACTGACTGCTCAAAAGCAGCGGAGTCAGGTACAAGAACAAGTAAATTGATAATATGGAATGAAAGTTTTTCAAAACCTGTGATTCACATCTAAATGTACGAAAATTAACAATAAGATAATAATGAAATTGTCGTTATTTCAATTTATACAGTTGCAAATCGAAGGTTATTTTTAATCACGAATCAAGCAGTTGCTTTCCATTTAAAATAGTACTACTTCCCGATCAATTTTTTATACCTGATCAGTGACGTGTAATCTGACTTTGGCCCATGCCTTTAAAGCCTGGTTATAATATTCATAGTCCGATCTGGACGTTTTTTTTAATGTTTTTTCCTGATTACATATTGCTTATTACTTAGTGAGGGTTTTGCTGCCACAAATAAGGGTGTTTCTGTTGCTGTCAATTGCACAACGCCATTGATAACTGCAACAGATTCGGATCGCAACTGGCTGCCCCCAATAACCGGCCGGTATACTAATACAGAATCATCATAAGGGAAAGGAAGGCTGCATGGCAACTCAATTCCTTTTTCGTCAGGCACCCATACCGCATAAATAAATTTCCCCTCATTTTCATACTCATCTATAACGGGTAGCTGCTGCAGGCTGCGGTTAAAACGGTAACTGCCCAGTAATTGATTGGTTTGATACAAATAATCCATTGCCGGTTTTCGGTGGTACAATGTATCAGTAAGACCCATGGAAGCAAACTGCGTGGAGTTGCTGATATTAAAATCTTTCAATTCGTAAAAAAATAAACTACTGATACCTTCTCTTAAATAAATTAAGGAGGAACGAAGGATCCAGTCGGCCTGTGTTTGTAATACAGATTTATCAGCTATGGCAATGGCTTTCAGCGGACTCTGCTGGTTAACATCGAACCCTAGTTCGGTGATCCATACCGGCATGCCACCAGCATATTTTTCTGCGAGATTAACAAACGACCTTGCCACACTTTTTGCATCCGATACCTCCGGTGCTGCTCCTCTTGTTGCATTTCCCTGTTGAGAAGTGGCGGCATCATTTGAGTAGTGATGATAGTTGATCACATCCCAGCAAAGATCAATACTGCCATCGGGTTTGTAGCCCCTGTGTTGCCTGCACCATTCTATCATTCCTCTCACGTAAGAAGGGTCGCTGAGCGCCAATCCTCCCATAACCACCTGCATGGTACTGTCAGCAGTCTTCACCCCTACATCATTACCCAGCATGCCCTTGTGCCCATCATAAAAGGCCGACAATAAAGTAGCGTATTCATAAGCATTCATGTATCCATTCGGGCCCTTCCACCATTTGTCTAGCTCGTTGCCGCATTCTACATAGTTCACCAGGCCAAGTCCCACTTTTACTTCATTGGGCGGGTCGCTGGTCCACCTTGGTTGTGTATTAATTTTTAGTAATGATAAGGGTATAGCTGGATTGCGTCCGAAGCGGGCGGTAAACTGGAAAGCCAATCTTCCTTTTTCAATAAATGACCGAACCGAATCCCGGGACTTACCATATTTCAAAGGTGCATTATCGGTTGAACGCATTGCTGCGGGGTAAGTATTTTCCATCCATTCCGGCGTATTTTTAATACAGGCTAACACTTCAATGCTGTCTCTTTTGCAGCGCTCATAAGTCATATCATAATTCCATCCACCGGCGCTTCCGGGGTTGAAAGAATAGCTGCCTTCGGTGCCTTCCATCTGTTTCCAGTCGAGGTAATGCCGGAAGCCGGTAAAGTTTTTAATAGCTGCATATTTGTCTTCTGCAATTTCACGGGACGTAATATTTGGATGTACAAAATCCCATTCAAATCCATTCATGCCAAGGGTTTTACTAAATGGTGCGTACACTCTTTGCGGCATCAATGGGTTGGATGGGGGAGTATATGTTCCAAAAAATTCAATCTCTGCAGGCAGGTCGCTACGGGTACAACTGATGACAATGTATTGGATATCTGTAACAGTAGAATCTAAATTAAACATGGACGGTCCGGTAATATTTCTATCAGGATATGGTCCCACCCACTGGTCGTATTTACTGCCTGTAAATGTTCCCAACGGTATCCGTCGTCCATCTTTCTTAATTGCAAATAGCCGGGCGGGGTTATCGGAAAAAATACCGTTATAATCATACATCCTTACCTGGCCCAGACTGATAACTTCTCCATCATTTAATGGATAAAAGCATTCGTATGTGGGTTGAAAACCGGCAAAACCAGTATTGATGTTTTCCCCGGTAACTCCATTAAACAGGGCTCCGATACCATTGGGGGCATAATTTAAAATATACCACCTGCTACCTTCAATGGGTATTTTGGTGTACTGTGTTGAAGTAGATGTATCAACCGGTACATGCGGCAGGGTGTCTGTTATTGGAGGAGTTGCCGCTAAGGGATCTGTGGGTAATACATGGCCAAATACCTGTACTTTCTGTGGAATATTGTTGCCATATTTCCTTATCACTACTGCATCTGCCTGCTGCCCTTCCGGAATTGGATAATGTATAAACTCCTGGTAACTGAGTCCTTCAAAAAGTCCAAGCAGTTTCAGGCTGGTATCTTTCTTTAAATAAATGTATGCAGGATTGGTGGTAAATACGCCTGTATTATCGTATAAGCTTATTTTTGAAACCATTGCTCTTCCTGCGAGTTTCAGTTCCACATCTACATATTGATTGTTAACAGTTCCCCACACGCTTTCTATCAGGCTGTTTAAAGAATCATTTAACCAGGGTTGGTAATTCATACCGGTATTAAGGGAGGCGATAATAGTATCTACCGGAATACGCATGGGCGATGTATCGGCAATGGAACCCTGTTGGTAAGGCAATCCAAATACGGTTACTTTCTGCGGAATATTATTACCAAATTTCCGAATGGCAATTTTATTTGCTACCAGTGGAAACATAACAGGCAGGTTTATAAAAGCCTCATATTGTTCACCGGTGAATTTGCCCAGGTAAGTGGTATCCGTGCCGTTGATGGAATAAAGATAAGCAGGGTTAGTAATGAAGACCCCGTTATAATCATACAATGACAACCGGCTTACAATGCTTTTGCTTTCCAGGGTAAGAATGATAGTAGAATAAAATTGCCCCTGTCCCCAAACTGATGGAACAAGGCTATCCAGGTTATCGGTAAGGTAGGATGAATAATCCCAATTGGGTAAGGCGGGGTCTGTAGCTTTAACCAGGTGTATGCGTTGCCCAGGCTGAGCGCTTAAAGCCGTGCTAATCAATAACAGTAAAACCAGTGTTTTTATAAATTTCATTGAAAGGCTTTTAGTTGCTTTGGGAACCTGTATTTTTAGATAACAGGGTTAAAGCGTTACAATTAAAGGTAAGATGAAATGCGGCAGGATAAATTGGTTTTACTGATTTGTTCAACTGGGTAGAAACTTTTTGATACCGGTTGATAGGAACCAGCTACAACTCAATAGAAATATTTTATTTTGATAAGACGAATCTGCGGATAAAACTACCTCAACCGGCTACTTTCTTTTATAAGTTTTTCATCCTTATTAATCCCTCTTGCAGCCAGGAACAATGCCAAAATAATGAGAATGTGTGAGGAGGCAGCAATGGCATATTCTCCCTGGGTAAAATCCTGGGTGGCCTTGTAATACAAAAATATCAACAACAAATCCAGCAGGATTCCAACGATGCATAAACGTAGTTGGATGATCCTTGTTTTGAATAAAAATATAGTGATCAATGATAACATGCCTAAGGCAATTGTTATAATCATGAGTCCAATATTATCTGTTCCGTTTAACTGGTGGTATTGATTATCGGGCAGATAGGTACCACTGTAAAATGACAATTTTAATGTAAGAAAGGTAATCACGGTGGCTATCAATAGCCAAACGGATTGAATGCGTTGAATCATGCTATCGTTTGTTATTTCATTAGTAAATCCGGTTGATCAATGGGCAATGGTGAATGGTGAATGGGCAATATGCAAAAGTTAGATGTCAATATTTTTTAAACTTAATTTTTGATAATACTATTTCGCATTCTTTATTCATCTTTCATCATTACTCATTCCATCACTCATTATTCATTACTCATTATTCATCACTCATCATTCACCATTGCCCATTCACCCCTACAATTCCGGGTATAGTTCAAACTGGTTCATAAAATCATTTACCTGCTTGCGTACTGTGCTGATCACATTGGTATCATCGGCGTTCATTAATACATTGTCAACGGCATTTACCACAAATTGCATATCATCTTCCGTCATTCCCCTGGTTGTAATTGCTGCGGTACCTACCCTGATGCCTGAAGTAACGAATGCACTTTTGTCATCAAAAGGAACCATGTTTTTATTCAGCGTAATATCCGCCAGTACCAGTGCCTGCTCTGCTTTCTTACCACTGATGTTCTTGTTACGAAGATCAATCAGCATTAAATGATTATCGGTACCATTGCTGATTAACTGGTATCCTTTATCTACAAAGGCTTTCGCCATCGCCTGGGCATTTTTAATTACCTGTTGGGCGTAAACCGTAAATTCATCTGTCAATATTTCTCCAAAGGCAACTGCTTTTGCAGCAATGATATGTTGCAATGGGCCCCCTTGTATGCCGGGAAAAACAGCCATGTCCATCAGGTTGCTCATCAGGCGGGTATTTCCCTTTACATCTTTTAATCCGAATGGGTTTTCAAAATCTTTTTTCATTAAAATGATTCCACCTCTTGGCCCACGGAGCGTTTTATGCGTGGTAGATGTTACAAAATGGCAATGTTCAAAAGGCGAACTCAGCAAGCCCTTTGCAATCAGGCCGGCAGGGTGTGCCATATCACATTGTAAAAAAGCGCCTACTTCATTCGCCACCCGCCGGATACGGGCATAATCCCAGTCGCGGCTGTAAGCGGATGCACCGCAAAAAATAAGTTTGGGTTTATAGGTTCTTGCCTTTTCTTCCAGCGTATCATAATCAATCAGCCCGGTTTCTTTTACCACGCCATAAAAATGTGCTTCATAGGTTTTACCGGAGTAATTTACCGGTGAGCCATGTGTAAGATGGCCACCCATGCTAAGGTCGAGGCCCAAAATTTTATCGCCGGGTTGCAATAACGCTAATGCAACTGCTGCATTAGCCTGGGCGCCACTATGTGGCTGTACATTGGCATAATCACAATTAAAAATTTGTTTAATTCTGTCAATTGCCAATTGCTCCGTCTGGTCTACAAATTCGCAGCCGGCATAATACCTTCTGCCAGGGTATCCCTCCGCATACTTGTTGGTCATTACACTACCGCAAGCCTGGATTACTTGTAAAGAAGTGAAATTTTCCGAAGCAATCAGTTCAATCCCGTGACGTTGACGGACTAATTCTTTATTAATAATATCAAAAACCAATGTATCTCTTTGCATGAATCTTTTTTATGAGTGCAAATATACAAACGTGTGATTACTTAACAGAATGAATACAAATAAATACGGGCAATGCGACTGGTAGTTTAGCTATTTATTAAGGAGGCCAACCTTACTAAAGAATCTAAAAATAATTACAAGATGGTAAAAGGTTGGCAACCCTGTTCGATAAATTAGAAAGTACCAAAAAAATAACAGGCATTGCAGCCATTTTTTTGAAAAAAAAGTCCATTGTACAATTATAGATGAATGATCCTATTGACTGCATTATAATAAGTTACGTGCACTTTTCGTAAAAAGGGGCAGTTAGTTTTTATCTTTCCGGAAGTATATATGATGTAGAATTTACACAAAATGAACTACTTTCACACATAGTTTTTAAGTAACAACATCTTATTGCAAACAAAACATTCGCATCATGCGGATTAAGTTTTAAGTATGAAGGCGATTATTCCAGTAGCAGGAGCAGGTACCAAGCTGCGACCACACACATATACACAGCCAAAGGCATTGATTCCGCTGGCGGGAAAAACCATCTTAAGTATCATTGTTGACCAGTTGCATGAGGCAGGCATAAATGAATTTGTTTTTATTGTAGGATACCTGGGTGAAAAAATACAGGACTACGTAAAAGCAAATTATCCTGATCTTACCTGTCATTTTGTTTACCAGAATGAACGATACGGAACCGGGCATGCCATTGACCTGGCAAAGGAAATTGTAGGCGAAGACCAGGTATTGATTGTATTGGGCGACACTATTGCAGAGTATGATGTAAAAGGCATGATTGATTCCCCCTATTCCATGCTGGCGGTAAAAAAAGTGGATGACCCCCGTAATTTTGGTGTAGCAGAAATTGAAGAAGACGAGTTTATAACCAGGGTAGTGGAAAAACCGGCGATACCCAAAAGCAATATGGCACTGGTGGGAATTTATAAGATTATTGAAACCCATGATCTGTTTATCTGCCTGAAAAAAATTATTGATAAAGCACACCGGTCAACTGGGGAACTAAGTTTAACAGATGCCCTTGAATGTATGATTCAAGCAGGTGCTAAAATTAAATCAGTACGTGTGCAGTCCTGGTTTGATTGTGGCAAAAAGGAAACCCTCTTAAAATCCAATGCAACATTGCTTAAAAAATTTGGTGGCAAGGTAGGGGGTATGGAGAAATTGGAAAATACCATCATCATTCCGCCGGTAAGTATAGCAGAGGGCTGCGAAATAAAGAATTCGGTAATTGGCCCCAATGTGTCAATAGGTGAAAACACCATCCTCAATTATACTATCGTAAAAGATTCCATTATTGGCTCCTTCTCTAAATTATACGATGTAGTATTGGATGACTCACTGATTGGCAGCGATACTGTTATCAAAGGCGAAACAAGGTCGCTCAATATTGGAGATAACACGGATATCGATTTGGGATGATAAGGAATGAGTGATGAGTGATGAGTAATGAGTGATGAGTGATGAGTGATGAGTGAAGAGTGAAGAGTGGGGAATGAGTGATGAATCATTATTTTTAAATAATAAATTCTTAAGGAACTACAATTGTTACGAACGTTTTAAATAATATGGAAATACTATAGTGGAAATTTAAAGATGGCATTTGTATTAAAGCTTTACAAAAAATATTTCAATTGATGTAGGCTAAGTAACTAGAAATTTTTTGACCGAGCCCCATCATTTATAACTGATAATTTATATTTCACTATTCATTACTCATTACTCATCATTCATCACTCATCATTCATTCTCATTTTTCCCGCTATTAACGAATGCAGCCATTCACCAACAGAATCACCCGGCTTTTTAATATTGACTATCCCATCATACAGGCAGGTATGATCTGGGCCAGCGGTTGGCGGTTGGCAAGTGCGGTTAGCAATGCAGGCGGATTGGGGCTCATTGGGAGTGGAAGCATGTACCCCGAAGTATTAAGAGAGCATATTATAAAATGTAAAGCAGCTACCAACAGCCCATTTGGCGTTAATGTTCCCCTGTTGTATCCCGATACAGATCAGCATATCCGGATCATTATTGAAGAAAAAGTACCCATAGTTTTTACATCTGCAGGCAATCCAAAAGCATTTACGCCGATATTGAAGCAGCATGGCATAAAAGTGGTGCATGTGGTAAGTAGCAGCAGGTTTGCATTAAAGGCACAGGAAGCTGGCTGTGATGCAGTAGTAGCTGAGGGGTTTGAAGCTGGCGGGCACAACGGAAGAGAGGAAACAACCACTTTTGTATTAGTGCCCGCTGTTTGTAATGCAGTTACTATACCTGTAATTGCAGCAGGTGGTGTTGCTACAGGAAGGCAAATGTTAAGCGCAATGGTATTGGGTGCCGAAGGGGTACAGATCGGTAGCCGGTTTGTTGCCAGCGAAGAGGCATCTTCTCACCCGGATTTTAAAGTGGCCGTTATTAATGCAAAAGAGGGAGATACCATGCTTTCTCTAAAACAACTTACCCCTGTGCGGTTGTTAAAAAATAAATTTTTTGATGAGGTGCAAAATGCGGAACTGAATGGTGCCACACCCGAAGCATTAAAAAGTTTGTTGGGCAGGGGCCGTGCTAAAAAAGGGATGTTTGAAGGTGATTTGGAAAAAGGCGAGCTGGAAATAGGACAGGTTACTTCCTTGATAAATGCCATTCAACCTGCTGCAACAATTGTAAAAGAGTTATGGCTTGGTTTTCAATCGGCATTACTGGAACCTTTAAAATAAATTATAATTATATTTGGTCAATTCAACTATTTGTTAAACAACCAATATTAAATGCAACGTATTTTCCTTTTTCTTTGTAAGAATTGTGTGCTGCTGCTATTTTTTGTAACATGCCTTCCTTTGTTTTCTTTTTGCCAGCAACCTGTACCTACCCAGGAGCAAATAAATGAACTGTTGCCAGGTGCAATTGATCCTACCCAAATGACCAAATCGGGGTTTGAGAGTTATTTTAAGGACAACAATCAAAAGAAAACAACCGGAAACGATAAGAATAAAGAGAATCCTGAAATAGCAAGACGGCTTCAAAACAAATCTTTGGACCGGGATAGCACCCAGTTAGATAATATTAAACAAAGCGCTTTTAGCCCGGACCAAACCTATGGCGCCAATATTTTCCAAAATGTTGCGATGAATGATGTTTCTGAACTTTCCACGCCGCCGTTAGACTACCCCATTGGCGTGGGTGACCACATTGTGGTTTCGTTATGGGGAGGGGGAGAATACCAGGAAGATTATATTGTAGCCCGGGATGGTGCAATTTTTCCTGCCAGCCTGGGAAAGATAACGGTACAGGGCCTTACATTTGAAGTTGCCCGTTCCTTAATTTATTCAAGGTTTAGAAGCAAAGTGCCGGAAGGTACCAACATACAGGTAACACTGGGTCAGCCGAGAACCATCAATGTAAATGTGGGGGGAGAGGTAAATAACCCGGGCCCTGTTACGGTATCTGCCTTTTCAAATGCTTTTAATGTAATTGGATTAGCTGGTGGAATATCGGAATACGGTAATCTGCGGGAAATACAGGTAAAGCGGGCCGGAAAAGTAATAGAGGTGTTGGACGTATATAAATATTTGGTTTCAGGTGATTTGGGAAAGAAAATATATATGCAGAACAACGACTTTGTACTGGTAACCTTTGTTGAAAAGAAAGTGTTGGCTACTGGTCAGTTTAAAAGGCCGATGTATTACCAGTTAAAAAAGGAGGAAGGGGTAAAAGCGCTGATTGAATATTCTGGTGGATTTAAAGCGGATGCATTAACCTCAGGTATAAAAGTGATACGAACCGAGAACGAGACACAAAAAATCAGGGATGTGAATGCCACGGTTATCTTAAAACTACCCGGGCAGGATTTTTTATTAAACGACGGTGATATCGTAAAAGCTGATCTGATAAAACCGGGTATTGTAAACAAACTTGAATTAAGAGGAGCAGTTGCATACCCCGGCATTTATGAGCTGAGAAAAAATGACCGGCTATTTGATGTAATCAACCGGGCAGGCGGCATTACCAAAAACACCTACCTGCCAAGGGCCTATATTTTCAGGGGAGCAGGTGATTCTACCAATATAAAATCAGACAAGTTGGAAGTGAACCTGAGCGACATTGAAAAAGACCAGGCTGGTAATATTAATAATGTACTCCTTCAGTCAAATGATGTAATACAGTTATTCTTTAGCAGCGAATTCGGCGAGCAGCAAATGGTATCAATTTACGGAGAGGTTAGAAAAGAAGGGGATGTAAAGAAGTACGGCGGTATGACATTGCAGGACCTCATCTATTTATCCGGTGGTTTAAAACCATCTGCTGAATATGGGCGCCTTGAAATTTCGAGCATTGTTGATATCGATTCTGCACAGCAGGGTTTAAAACCTACCCGTACCATTGTAAAATCTTATGCTATTCAAAATAATCTTGAATTAGATACTACAGCAGCAGCCATCTTACTAAAGCCATACGACCAGGTTTTCGTAAGAAAAAATCCCACTTTTCAGTTACAACAAAATGTGCAGATACTTGGGTTGGTAAAGTATGCAGGATTATACCCCCGCTTAAATAAATATGAGCGGCTATCATCTTACATAGAAAGAGCAGGAGGTGTGGTGGAAAACGCCAACCTGGGTGGTGCCATTTTATACCGGAATAAAACTGAATTGGCAAAAGCGAAAATTGTTACTACCGCCAGGAAAGACTCTGCAGGAAAGCTTATTGACGGCAACGTGAATGGTTTGGACGAACCGGTTAGCATTGATTTGTACAAGGCAATGAAATTTAAAGATTCCAAACATGATATTATTTTGCAGGATAAGGATGTTATTTATATTCCCGAAGTGAATCCATTTGTAACAGTAAAAGGAAGGGTACAATCTCCCATCAAAATTACATTTGATAAGGACCATACCAATCTTTCTTACTACATTGATAAGGCAGGTGGATTTGGAATTAGACCATGGCGTAAAAGGATATTTGTAACATACGCAAACGGCAGGAGCAAGCGGACCAAAAACTTTTTCTTTGCACATTTTTACCCAACTATCGAAGAAGGCAGCACCATTACGATTCCCGAAAGGCCTGAAGGAACCGTTGTTGGCAGTGCCATTACACAGGGACTTACTACGGCAATTCCTTTAGTAATTACTTACTTACTTTTAAAACTTTAACAATCGTATATATTGAGCACATCTGAATTGATAAGGGCAATAATCAGCAGGCTGGTTAAATACCGGATATTGATATTGTGTGCAGCCATCATAGCCGCATTACTAATGCTATTTTATGCCAAAAGTAAAAGGCCGGTTTATACAGCAAAAGCTACGATTTTCCCATTATCGAATGTAGCCGAAAATTCTTTGTCTTCAAATGCTTTAAGTGGCATCCTCGGGTTGGGGGATTTACCTAAAAGTTTCAGTAGCGATGCGGCCATTAATATTATTGAATTAACCTACAGCAGGTACGTTAGAGAAGCAGTGGCCTCCACAAGGCTTGCCGCCTTTGGTAATAAAACCATTACCCAATTGTTGATAGAGGATTATAACAGCCATAAATCTTTTTTAGATAAGGTTGTATCGATTCCAGTGGACAGTGTTACGCTGGCAGTTACCGGTGGCGAGTTTTTAAAGTCGGGTATTGTTGCTAAAATGAGTAAGAACGGGGTGCTTGAATTATATTATAGTCACCCGGATAGCAAATTAATTTCTCCCATTTCCTTTGTGTTGATTGATAGGGTATCGCAGTTTTATATTGACCTTAAAATAAAAAAGGCAACTGCTGATTATAGTTTTACGGTTAAAAAAATTGACTCTCTTGATAGGATTATTAACAATATTGACCGGCGTGCAATTCGTATTCAAAACACCACACTTTTTGCCCCGGATAAACTGGAGTATGAAATACCAAAGGAAAGGGTTAATTCCGATAAGCAGCGTTACCTGAGGCAAAGGGATATATCACAAAACAACCAGGAGGAAGCCCTATGGCGGCTTCAAAAATTAACGCCCATTATTTCTGTATTGGATAAGCCAACCGCTCCATTTACGGTTAATAAACCATCGTTTATTGTATACAGTGTAATAGGCTTTGTTGCCGGTTGCCTGTTGGCTGCATTTATCTGTGTGTTTAGCTTGCTGTTCCAATACGCCCGGTACGAAATTCGAAAAAGTATTTTTGACACTGCAATTCCTGCAAATTCATCATCATGATTTACGAAAGGCCCATTTAAACATTTCTTTCCAGGAGGCTTTTTTTCCATACATTAATATACCGGTGCGGTATATTTTACCGGCCAGCCAAGTGGTGAAAATAAAGCCGGCAATTAATAAGGCCATGGATATAGCCAGTTGCCAGCCCGGTACCCCGCTTGGTATTCTGCCCATCATCACAATAGGAGAAGTAAAAGGAATCATACTTGCCCACACCATTATTTTACTGTCGGGTGTATTTAAGTTACTGGATAAAATAATAAAGGCGAAAATGATGGGCATTGTAATGGGCAGCATTAGCGATTGTGCTTCCTGGGGATCTTCATTGATTACGCTGCCGATTGCAGCAAATAAAGCAGCATAAAAAAGATAGCCACCTAAAAAATAGAAAATAAAGCAACTGATTATGAGTGGCCAGTTGATACTGCTGATGTCTTTCTGCAGGTCCATTATTTTCATTGCCATGGCGCTGTTACCACCCATGCTACCGGGCATTGATTTATTAGCTTCCCCTGCCTGTTGAATCATCTCTGTGGGTAGAAATGCGGCTGCAGCAGATGATAATATCACAATTAAAATTACCCATAACAGTAACTGAGTAAGCCCCACCGCAGCAATGCCTATAATCTTTCCCATCATCAATTGAAAAGGTTTTACACTGCTCACCATTACTTCTGCGATGCGGTTTGTTTTTTCTTCCATTACCCCCCTCATTACCATCGCACCAAAAATAAACATCGTAATATATATCAGGATGCCGCTGCCAAATCCTACACCATAATTTACGGCGGCATTTACTTCTTCAGATTTTCCTTTTTCTGTGGTAAGCCTGTTTTCAATCCTATAGGCACCCATCGATTCTTTATTAATGCTATCCAATATTTCTTTCTGGATGCCCTTTTTTTGTAATTGATTTTTCTCGTAAGCCCTGTCCAGCCTGTTTTCTATAATTTGTTTGCCATCCATTCCCAATTGTTTTTTAGAATGGATCGTAAATTTTTTAGAAACAGAATCATTATTGAGATTTAACACTGCATCATAGCCCTTGCCCTCGAAATTGCTGCTGTCCACATTGCTGGTAAATTCAAACAGCATCCGGGCTGAATCGCTTTTTAAATTTGATTTAAATATACCCGGGTCATTTACAACCGCAATTTTTTTAAGGCTGTCTTTTGATGACATGGCGAAATAGGCACTGCCAAAAATGAACAGAATCATTGCAATGGGCAGTAAAAAGGTAGAAAGCAAAAATGTTTTATTCCGAACCCTTGTAATATATTCTCTCTTGAAAATGAGCCAGATTTTATTCATACAAATTTTATTGAACGGTTACAATGATGATATGATTATTTTGATCCTATGTTAATTTGGGCAGAAGTGAATAGTTGCAAACATTTATTCGAGCCAAAAAACTAAGTACTTTTTATACTCTTTTTGCCTTATATACTTCTAATTCACTTTCTGAAATTGCCTTGCCCCGGGTGTACCTTCCACCAGTTTAATGAAGATATCATTCAACGACGGCAGCACTTCATTGAATGAATGAATAGCAAGATCCTGGCTGATAAAATATTTCAATACATCATTGGGAGTGCTATCGTGCTGGAGCTTTATTAATAGCTGGTTTGGCTGGTGCCTGATCACTTCAAAAATATAAGTCATTAAATTCTCCGGCCTTGTTGCAACACCTATTTGATACAAATTTTCCTTGAACCTGTTTTTGATATCGCTTACGGTACCATCTAAAATTTTTTCTCCTTTATTTACCAATACAATATGATCGCATATTTCTTCCACCTGTTCCATTCGGTGAGTGCTAAAAATAACGGTGCTACCCTTTTTTGCCAGGTTAAATATTTCGTCCTTTATTAAATTGGCGTTTACCGGGTCTAATCCACTAAATGGCTCATCCAGTATAATTAATTTAGGCTCGTGCAATACAGTGGTAACAAATTGTAATTTCTGACTCATGCCTTTACTAAGGTCTTCTACTTTTTTATTCCACCAGCTTTGCATTTCGAATTTTATAAACCACTCTTTTATTTTCTGTGTGGCATCCGACTTACTCAATCCCTTCAACTGGGCCAGGTAAAGTGCCTGTTCACCAATTTTCATTTTTTTGTACAACCCTCGTTCTTCCGGCATGTAGCCTATGTAACTAACATCATTTACGGGGTCATATTTTTTACCATTAAAAATAATGTGGCCACTATCCGGGTAAAATATTCCGGTGATCATTCGAAGTAAGGTTGTTTTGCCTGCCCCATTAGGTCCAAGTAATCCAAATATACTTCCCTGCTCAATATTAAAGCTGATATCGTCTACCGCTTTTTGTGTGGCGAAATATTTTTTAAGGTTGTGCAGTTCTAAAATATTCATCGGTTAATAATTTGAGATGTAAGATTAAGGAAAATTACTCAATAAGAAAATGGCTCAATGTAAAAATGGCTCCATTTGGAAATATTTCCAATTCAAAAGTCAATCATTTAAATGAGCGCTAACTGAAAACGAATGTTATTTTTTTCATTGACTATTTTATCATTAGTATGCTTTATTTGAAAATCCTTACAAAGTGGCAGCTCTTTTTTTAAAAAACGCCAACTGACTTTTCCATTGTCAAATTGAGTCATTGAGTTATTTTTAAATTAAGATGGAAGCGATTTGCTTTGCAATTCTTTCGCCATCCATCGCTGCGCTTACAATGCCGCCTGCATAACCTGCACCTTCACCGCAAGGGTACAGATTTTTAATTTGGAGATGCGTTAAAGTTTTATCATCCCTAGGTATACGTACAGGCGAAGAAGTGCGGCTTTCCGTGGCCACTACAATCGCTTCATTACTAAAATACCCCTTCATCTTTTTTCCAAATTCTACAAATCCTTTTGCAAGTGATTGATAAATAAAATGCGGAAGTACCTCACTCAATTGCACTGAACTTAATCCAGGCTGGTAAGAACAATCTGGTAAACTTACAGATACCCTTCCATTCGAAAAATCAACCATGCGCTGTGCAGGAGCTTTGAAAGATCCACCACCGGCATCAAAGCAACGCTGTTCCACCATTTGCTGAAACTTCATAAATTGTAATGGCCCGCCCATTTCAGTAGTGTAAGTGTGTTTATATTTTTTTATTTCTCTTTCCGCATCGGCTAATTCTACCTGCACTACCATGCCACTGTTTGCAAAAGGATTATTTCTTTTAGAGGGGCTCCAGCCATTTACAACCAGTTCGCCCGGTGATGTTGCTGCCGGGGCAATGATGCCGCCTGGGCACATACAAAATGAAAACACACCTCTGCCATTTACCTGTTGTACCAAATTATAAGATGCAGGTGGTAAAAATTCTCCCCTTGTTGGGCAATGGTACTGCAATTGGTCAATCAGGTTTTGGGGATGTTCTACCCTTACACCCAAAGCAAAAGGTTTAGCTTCGATCAATATTTTTTTTCTATACAACATCTCAAAAATATCTCTTGCAGAATGCCCCGTGGCTAATATTACCGCATCCCCTTTAAATACATCACCATCCAAAGTGGAAACAGCAATAATTTCATTGTCAGTAATTTGGAAGTCGGTAACTTTTTTTTCAAAAATAAATTCGGCGCCACTTGAAGTTAACTGTTCCCTCATGGCCGTGATAATTTGAGGTAATTTGTTGGTGCCAATATGCGGATGCGCCTCGTACAATATTTTTTCTTCCGCACCAAAATGTACAAACAGGTTTAGTATCCTGTCAATATTTCCCCGTTTATTGCTTCGGGTGTACAATTTGCCATCACTGTATGTACCTGCACCACCCTCGCCAAAGCAATAATTACTTTCCGGGTTAATTTCACCTTCTTTATTCAGTATGGCCAGGTCTCTTCTCCTGGATCGTACATCTTTTCCTCTTTCCAAAATAACAGGCTTAACGCCCAGTTCAAGCAATTGCAAGGCTGCAAATAATCCGGCTGGTCCTGCGCCAATGATGATAACCCTTTTTGAACTGTTGGTTACATTTCTAAAGTTGAATGCCTGGAAAGTTCTTTTTTGAAATGGCTCGTCAATAAAAGCATTCACCACCACATTCATCCATATAGTTCTTCCTCTTGCATCCAATGATTTTTTATGAATATGGAAACCGTATATACTGTTTTCTTTTTTGCCAATGGCTTTGGCAATAGCATTCTTTACAATGGCTTCATCAGCCAACTGGTGGGGCAAAAGTTTTAAAGAAATAATTTGTTGCATCCTGGATTAGTTAAAGGGGACTTTGAAGAGTTGGTATCTTCAAAGTCCCCTTTAAAATTTAATACTTTTCTTATCTAAAAAACGTTGAGGTTCCTTTAACTTTCATTAAAACGGTAAATCATCAATGGCATCCGGTGAAGTAGCGGAGAACGTATCCAGGGGTTCCATGTATTCCGTATCAGTACCGGATTTATCAACTGTGGGTTGCAGTACCTGTTCTATTCTCCAGGCATCCAGGTTTGTAAAATAATTTACTTTGCCCTCCTTCTCCCATTTACTTCCTTTTATATTAAAATACACCTTTATGTCGTCACCAATATTTACTTTATCTATGATGGTTGTTTTATCCTGCACTGCCTGAAATTTCACATAGTTGATAACTGTTCTTCCACCGATATCATCTGTTTTTTCTACAGCAAACTCTCGTGTTTTAAAGGTTGCAGACTTTTGCATAGTATCAAATTTGGCAACCAGTTTCCCTGTTAATTCGTAACTCATTTTATAAATTTTATGCAACAAAAGTAAACTTATTTGCGAATAAAAATATTTACCTGTTCTTTTCAGTTTGGTTTTAAAAAAATAGCTACCTTCCTGCAAGCAAACCACAAATATATTCATGTTTTTAGTCTACATTATTTTGTTATCTGCTGCAATAATTTATTTCCTTTCCTATTACAAAACTATTTACTACCACTTCTTTGCTATATACCGCCGTTGTTTTTGCAGGGTAAAGCTTTTTACAGATAGTAGTATGGAATGGTTATTGAAACCTTTTATGAACATTGTTAATAAAAAGAAGATTAGTATAAATATATTCATAGATAAAGGCCCAACGTTTTTTGTTGCCAGTTGAGTAGTGTACTATGTTGCTTTATAAGAAATGTCCCGGTTAATCTTTCAAACAAGCTTAAGAATGGGCATTATTCCTTAGACGGTTCTTTGTAATTATGATGATGCAAAATGACTATAATTTGATTTTTGAGAAGTTTAATGGAGGCAGGAAAATAATAACTGCAAATGTGTACTAAAAAGCCGGGGCATTTATTGTGCAATATGACCTCGTATGGATAAAAATAATTTATTTATTAACATGCATAAATTTTTATCTAAAAAATGCCTGGTAACTTAAAAAAAATGGTTGTCATTTCGTTTTAGGCAGAACTATTGAGGCTGGGCTTGCATTGTATCGGGATGCGTCGATTTTGACTGAAATGAAAATTAAAAATAAACGAATTATGAAATTGCATACTGTGGTTACACGTAAAAAAACAAGGGAATAAAAAATTTTTTTTTCAACAAATTCTTTTGATATTCGCTGTCTTTCTCAAAAATAATCCGGTTGAACCCTGGATGATTATTTTGCTAAAATTCAAGGAATAATATTAACTCAATATATAAATTGCTAAAGGAATAATGGATAAAGTTTTTGATAAAGTATGGGCTAATTGTTTAGAAATAATCAAAGACATCGTTGAATGGCAGCATTATAAAACGTGGTTTGAACCGATCAAACCAGTTGCATTAAAGGAAAAAGTATTGACAATACAGGTTCCAAGTCAGTTCTTTTTTGAATACCTCGAAGAACATTATATCAGCCTGCTGGCAAAAACACTCAAAAGGGAATTAGGTAAAGATGCCCGTTTGGAATACCGCATAATGGTAGATAGCGGCAATAGTAAAAACAAGCCGCTTACAATGGATGTACCGGGACATGGATTTAAATCATATTCTAATAATGAAATGGATTTTCCGTTGGTTATAAACAACCCTGTCAAAAATCCTTTTGTTATTCCGGGGCTTAAAAAGATGCAGATAGATCCTCAATTGAATCATGCATATACATTTGACAGTTTTATTGAAGGCGATTGTAACAGGGTAGCCCGCAGAGCCGGCAAAACTGTTGCAGAAAAACCTGGTACTACTTCTTTTAATCCATTGGTTATTTATGGTGGGGTTGGTTTGGGTAAAACGCATCTTGCCCAGGCAATTGGTAATGAAGTAAAAAGATTCCATAATAATAAGGTGGTGTTGTATGTGAGTTCGGAGAAATTTATTAACCAGTTTATTGATCACGGCCGTAATGGGGCCATCAATGATTTTATTCATTTTTATCAGTTGATAGATGTGTTGATAATTGATGACGTGCAGTTTTTTAACCGGGCGGAAAAATCGCAGGATGCTTTCTTTTCTATATTCAATCATCTCCACCAAAGCGGTAAGCAGTTGATACTAACCAGTGATAAGCCTCCCAAAGACCTGGAAGGGGTACAGGAGCGTTTGTTGAGCCGTTTTCGCTGGGGGTTGAGTGCTGACCTGCAGGTACCGGACTATGAAACAAAGATTGAGATTTTAGAGAAGAAAATGAAGAATGATGGACTGGAAATGCCTAGAGAAGTGGTTAAGTATATTGCCTATAACATTAACAGCAATGTTCGTGAACTGGAAGGAGCTTTAATATCATTATTGGCACAATCTTCGCTAAATAAGAGAGAAATTGATCTTGAATTGGCTAAAAAAGTACTTAGAAATTTTGTAAAATCTTCCAGTAAGGAGATAACAATCGATGCTATTCAAAAAATGGTATGTGAGTATTTTGATGTGCCTTATGATAAATTACTTCAAAAAACGAGGAAGCGTGAGATAGTGCAGGCCCGCCAGATCACTATGTTTTTATCAAAGGCTTTTACAAAAAATTCATTGAAAACAATTGGGGAGCATTTTGGTGGAAGAGATCATACTACTGTAATTCATAGTTGCCAAACGGTGAAGGACCTGATGGATACCGACAATTTATTTAAGGAAAGCGTATTGGAATTGCAGCAGAAAGTTCAGTTGGCTGCGATGTAATTAATGTTTGATAACAGTATTTTGTCGATCCAGATTCTTTATTGAGTTTGGATTTTTTATTTTGTTTTAAAATATGGATGTATAAATGCCGGTTAAAGAACTTATTGTTGCACTTTTTTCAGCTTGCGGAGTTCCGTATTATTATTATAATCCTTTGAAGTGCAGTCGCTGTAAGGATCTGTTATTTATTTCTACATATTTTTCAATTTATTTTGGGTATTCGGTTGTTGAATTGTATTTTTGCAACCCCTTAATAAAGTTAGGGCAGGTAGGAGAGATGCCTGAGTGGCCGAAAGGAACGGTTTGCTAAATCGTCGTACGGGTAACACTGTACCGTGGGTTCGAATCCCACTCTCTCCGCAAAGTTCTTAATTAGTTTTAGCCATTGTTCCCAATGATTCACTTTATTTGAAGTGATGTCAAATGGTAAATAGTTTTTTAGTTCGGGATGTAGCGTAGCCCGGTATCGCGCCTGGTTTGGGACCAGGAGGTCGCAGGTTCGAATCCTGCCATCCCGACTTTTTTTTAAAAATGCTAAAACCCGCTCTCAGAGCGGGTTTTTTAGTTCAAGCATTTTAGCTTTCTTTACTCAATAATTCATAATAAGACGAGGGAGAATAATTTATCAAGTTCGAATCTTGTAAGGGTTCTCAAAATCCATCTTCAAGAAATCCAATTGTTAGTGCAATTATAGCTTCCAAATCATAATCGTTTCTTCAGGAGAATTTATGGTTTCTTACGCATGTAATTTTAACTCAGTTTGGCGATTTGTGCTCATTCGGTGTTACAGAAGTTTT
>Ga0209181_10000306_pt1 | contig 92268 bp, 77 predicted proteins | sample MAT05_FD_187208 | JGI IMG/M metagenome (GOLD analysis project Ga0209181, IMG submission 187208) | Freshwater microbial communities from Lake Fryxell liftoff mats and glacier meltwater in Antarctica - MAT-05 (SPAdes) (version 2) | ecosystem: Environmental > Aquatic > Freshwater > Ice > Liftoff...
TGGCACTACATTTCACTTTTCCAGACCAGCCCAATGTTGACGCGGACTTACGTGCGGTTTTGGCGAAAAGGCGCTGAAAAGTGACAAAGATGGGCTAGGCGCACACCACGTGTTCACGGAAAACTTACGACGCACAAAGGGCCGCATGATGCGGCCCTTCTTAAATCATTGATTTAAATGAATATTTTTGGAGGCGCGACCCGGAGTCGAACCGGGCTGATCGGATTTGCAATCCGGTGCATAACCGCTTTGCTATCGCGCCAGTGTCCCACATGTTGATGTCGCTTCCGGCGGTACCGAAGGTCGACAAAAAAGGGAAGCCTTGGCTTCCCTTTGTGGAATATTGGAGCGGGAAAAGAGTCTCGAACTCTCGACCTCAACCTTGGCAAGGTTGCGCTCTACCAACTGAGCTATTCCCGCATTTCCTGAAAAAATTATAACGTAGTTTTTAAGTGATCCTGCCCGGCAGTTCTGACTTTTTGCGCCGGCCACCCAGCTTGCGCAGGGTCTTCAGTGCTTGACCGATTCCGCTGCAACGGTGGTGCTCGGGTCGGTAACCACCGGTGCAATCGCCGGCACCGGGACCGCCACAGTCTCTTCCTCGGCAAGCGGCACGGGCATGCGAACAAGGGCGATTTCGAGTACCTTGTCGATCCAGCGCACCGGAACGATTTCGAGACCATTCTTCACGTTTTCAGGAATGTCCTGCAGGTCCTTGGCGTTCTCCTCCGGAATCAGAACGGTCTTGATGCCACCGCGCAAGGCAGCGAGTAGTTTCTCCTTGAGCCCGCCGATGGCTGTCACCTCGCCGCGCAAGGTGATTTCGCCAGTCATGGCTACATCCCCCCGCACGGGGATACCCGTCAATGCCGACACAAACGCAGTCGTCATGGCCGCACCTGCACTGGGGCCATCCTTGGGCGTAGCACCGTCGGGTACATGGATGTGAATGTCCTTCTTTTCGAAAAAATCATCCCGGATGCCCAATCGCGCCGCCCGACTGCGAACCACGGTACGAGCCGCCTCGACCGACTCTTTCATGACGTCTCCCAGCGAACCGGTACGGGTGATCACACCCTTGCCCGGCATGAGCGCAGCTTCGATGGTAAGCAGATCGCCGCCAACCTCTGTCCAGGCGAGGCCCACAACCTGTCCAACCTGATTCAGGTCTTCCGCCCGACCGTAGGTGTACTTGCGCACGCCCAGAAAATCGTTCAGGTTGTCGACTGACACGACGACCTGTGCCGTCATCTTTTTGAGTTGCAGGCCTTTGACGACCTTGCGGCAGATCTTGGACAACTCACGTTCCAGCGATCGGACGCCCGCCTCGCGGGTGTAATACCGCACGATGTCACGCACGGCACCCTCGGTAATACTCAGTTCGTCGTCCTTGACGCCATTGTTCTTCAACTGCTTGGGCAAAAGATAACGGATGGCGATATTGGTTTTTTCGTCCTCGGTGTAGCCGGACAGGCGAATCACCTCCATACGGTCCAGCAGCGCTGGCGGAATATTCATCGAGTTGGAAGTCGCAACGAACATCACGTCACTGAGGTCGAAATCGACCTCGACATAATGGTCGCCAAACTTATGGTTCTGCTCAGGGTCCAGCACCTCAAGCAAGGCGCTCGACGGATCGCCACGGAAGTCGGTCCCCAGCTTGTCGATCTCATCGAGCAGGAACAAGGGATTGCGCGCGCCAACCTTCGCCAGGCTTTGCAGCACCTTGCCAGGCATCGCACCAATGTAGGTGCGTCGATGGCCACGGATCTCGGCCTCGTCGCGCATGCCGCCCAGTGCCACGCGCACATACTTGCGTCCGGTCGCCTTGGCGATCGACTGGCCCAGGGAGGTTTTGCCAACACCCGGAGGCCCCACCAGGCACAGGATCGGCGCCTTGACCTTGTCAACACGTTGCTGCACCGCGAGGTATTCCAGGATGCGGTCCTTGACCTTGTCCAGCCCGAAATGGTCCTCGTTGAGCACATTCTCGGCATTGCCGAGGTCGTGCTTGATCTTGGTCTTGACCGACCAGGGCAGGCCAGCCAGCACGTCAATATAGTTGCGCACCACGGCCGCTTCGGCTGACATGGGCGACATGAGCTTGAGCTTCTTGAGTTCTGCCTCGGCCTTCTTCAAAGCATCCTTGGGCATCTTGGCCGACTTGATCTTTTTCTCTATCTCGTCGATGTCGGCGCCGTCTTCACCCTCGCCGAGTTCCTTCTGGATGGCCTTGACCTGCTCATTGAGGTAAAAATCGCGCTGGTTCTTCTCCATCTGACGCTTGACGCGACCACGGATCTTCTTGTCGACATTCAGGATGTCGACCTCACGCTCGATCTGCTCGAAGAGATTTTCAAGGCGCTCCTTGACGCCAGACAAGCCCAGCACTGCTTGCTTGTTGTCCAGTTTGAGCGGCAGATGGGCTGCTATCGTATCGGCCAACCGACCCGCATCCTCGATACTCGAGATCGAGGTGAGGATCTCTGGTGGAATCTTCTTGTTCAGCTTGACGTATTGGTCAAACTGCTGCATCACCGCACGGCGCAGCGCCTCGATCTCGCTGGCCCGCCCATGCCGACCGGCCGGGCCTTCGGTTACCCCTTCGACCGGCGTCACGTTGGCCGAGAAGAAGGCCTCGCCTTCCTCGATCTTGTTCACGATCGCGCGCTGGTGCCCTTCGACCAAGACCTTGACGGTGCCATCTGGCAACTTGAGCATTTGAAGAATACTCGACACGCATCCCACGTCGAACATGTCGGTGACCAGCGGGTCATCCTTGGCAGCAGCCTTCTGGGCCACCAGCATGATCCTTCGTTCGGATGCCATGGCGGCCTCCAAGGCCTTGATGCTTTTGGGGCGCCCGACAAAAAGAGGGATCACCATATGCGGGAAAACAACCACGTCGCGCAAGGGCAACAGCGGCAAGTCCAGGGGGAGTGCGGGGAGGAGTGTGGTACCAGACATGGGAATCCCTTTTCGTTACCAACACAAGGTGGATGGCATAGCGGGAATTTCAACCCGACTTCTAATTATCGGTGCGCGGCGACGGAACTAGACCCCAAAAAGGAACGCTTTTCGAAGGCAGACAGAGCATGCTCAAGAGAAAAGACTCAAGCCTTCTTGGCAAGTTCCCGGTAGACGAGCAATGGCCGCTTGTTTTCCTCGATCGTCGACTCGTCGACCACCACCTTGTCCACATTGGCGGAGTTCGGCAGTTCGAACATGGTGTCGATCAGGGACTGTTCCAGAATGGAGCGCAGGCCGCGGGCGCCCGTCTTGCGCGCCAGGGCCCTGCGGGCGATGGCCTTCAGGGCGGAGGGGCGGATCTCGAGGTCCACGCCCTCCATGGAGAATAGCTTGGCGTATTGCTTGACCAGTGCGTTCTTGGGCTCCACCAGGATCCGGATCAGCGCGTCCTCGCTCAACTCCGCCAGAGTGGCAACAACCGGCATGCGCCCGACCAATTCGGGAATCAGGCCGAATTTGATGAGGTCTTCGGGCTCGACGTCCTTGAAGACTTCGGTCAGACTGCGTTGAGCCTTGCTTTTGACCGCTGCACCAAAACCGATTCCAGAGGCCTCTGTCCGGTTGTCGATCACCTTCTCCAGGCCCGAGAATGCGCCGCCGCAGATGAACAGGATGTTGGTGGTGTCGATTTGCACGAAATCCTGATTGGGATGCTTGCGCCCGCCTTGCGGCGGTACGCTGGCCATCGTGCCTTCGATCAACTTCAGCAAGGCCTGCTGCACGCCTTCACCCGACACATCCCGAGTGATCGACGGGTTGTCGGATTTGCGCGAAATCTTGTCGATCTCGTCGATGTACACGATGCCCCGCTGGGCACGCTCGACTTCGTAGTTGCAGCTCTGCAGCAGTTTGAGGACGATGTTCTCGACATCCTCGCCCACGTACCCGGCTTCAGTGAGGGTGGTGGCATCTGCCATCACAAAGGGGACATCCAGCATGCGAGCCAGCGTCTGGGCCAACAAGGTCTTGCCGGAGCCCGTGGGTCCGATCAGCAGGATATTGCTTTTGGCAAGCTCGACATCGTCCTTCTTGGCCTTTTCCTTGTGACGCAGCCGCTTGTAGTGGTTGTATACAGCCACGGCCAGGATGCGCTTAGCAGGATCCTGCCCAATGACGTAGTTGTCGAGGTTCGCCTTGATCTCGGCTGGCGTTGGCAATTCGCCCCGAGCGTCCTTGGAAACCGTGCTGGCAGGCAATTCGTCGCGGATGATCTCGTTGCAGAGCTCGATGCACTCGTCGCAGACGAAAACTGAAGGACCGGCGATCAGCTTCTTGACCTCGTGCTGGCTCTTTCCGCAGAAGGAGCAGTACAGGGTCTTTTCGCTGGAAGTGCCTTTTTTCTCGGCCATGGAAACTATGCCTTTCACGAATTTACGCCATGATACCGAAAAGCGCCGATGCCGCCCTCAACCCCGGCCATGCGCGCCGAGCCCCGATGTCAGGCCCTTTTGGCGATCACCTGATCGACCAGGCCATACTCCTTGGCCTCGTCCGCCGACATGTAGTAGTCCCGCTCGGTGTCGCGCGCGATGCGGTCGAGCGGTTGCCCGGTCCGTTCGGCCAGGATCTTGTTGAGCTGTTCCCGGGTTTTCAGAATCTCGCGTGCCTGGATCTCAATCTCGGTTGCCTGCCCTTGACTGCCACCCGAAGGCTGGTGGATCATGATCTTGGAGTTCGGCAGCGAAAAACGCTTGCCCTTGGCGCCGGCGGCCATCAGGAACGCTCCCATGCTGGCCGCGAAACCCGTGCACAAGGTTGACACATCCGGCTTGATGAAGTTCATCGTATCGAAGATCGCCATGCCGGCCGACACCGAGCCACCGGGCGAGTTGATGTAAAAGGAAACATCCTTGTCAGGATTCTCGCTTTCCAGAAACAGCAGCTGGGCCACGACTAGGTTGGCTGTCTGATCATTGACCGGCCCCACCAGAAAAATGACCCGCTCCTTGAGAAGCCGCGAATAGATGTCGTACGACCGCTCGCCGCGGCCTGATTGCTCGATGACCATGGGCACCATGCCCAGGCCCTGGGTTTCGTAGGCACTGTTTTGAAAATTCATGCTGGTTCCAGATTGTTTAAACGCGATACCCCTGCACCGCCATCTATGCACATGCGGCCAACCGCCACAACTGCAAGGGATCGAAGCCTTGCAATCCTGGTCAGAGCCCAAGTCAGCTCTGCCCCATCAACTCGTCGAAGTCTACGACCTTGCTGGTAATACGGGCCTGCGCCAGCACAAAGTCAGTGACGTTGTTCTCGATCACGATCGACTCGACCTCGGACATCCGCTTGTTGTCGCCGTAGTACCAGCGCACCACATCGGCCGGCTTTTCGTAGCTGGCTGCGAGATCATCGATATGGGATTTGATCTGCTCCGCACGGGCTTGCAGACTATTGGCCCGCACCAGTTCGGCCACGACCAGACCCAGGCGCACCCGGCGCTCGGCCTGTGGCCGGAAAACTTCCTCGGGAATCGGCGCCTTGTCGGCATCTTTGACACCACGCTGCTTGAGGTCCGCACGGGCGTTCTCGATGAGCCGCTGCAGTTCTGACTGCACACTGGCCTTCGGCAAATCCAGTTGGGCCTTGGACACCAGTGCCTCCATCGCAGCCTGTTTGTTACGCGCCAGCAGACGAAACTTGATCTCGCGCTCGAGATTCTTCTGGATGTCCGCGCGGAGCCCGTCGACGCTCGCATCCGGAATGCCCAGGGACTTGGCCAATGCCTCGTCAACTTGCGGCAGGTGAGATGCCTCAATCTTCTTGACTGAAACCATGAAGTCGGCCGTCTTGCCAGCGACGTCCTTGCCATGGTAATCCGCTGGAAATGCCAATTGGAAAGTCTTGCTCTCGCCAACCTTCATGCCGACGGTGGCGTCCTCAAATTCCTTGAGCATCTGGCCATCACCGAGGATGAACTGGAAATCATCTGCCTTGCCACCGGCGAAAGGTTCACCGTCAATCTTTCCCTCAAAATCGACTGTCGCGCGATCGCCTGGTTGGACGGCAGTGTCATGGGCACGCAATGCGAAGGTTCGGCGCTGTTTGCGCAGGATGTCGAGCGTCTTGTCAATGGCAGCCGGGGTCACCTCAGACGTGAGCTTTTCGACTTCCACGCCGGTCAGATCGCCCAGTGTCACCTCGGGGAATACCTCAAACACGGCATCAAAGGACAGTTCGCCTTCGGGTGATCCTTCTTTTTCGGTAATGCGGGGTTGGCCGGCCACACGCAGCCGAGCTTCGTTGGCGGCGCTGGAAAAGGCCTCGCCCACCTTGTCATTCATGACCTCGTAGTGTACCGAGTAGCCATAGCGTTGCGCCACCACGTTCATCGGCACCTTACCAGGCCGGAAGCCATCCATCTTGACCGTCTTGGCCAGGCGGCGCAGGCGAGACTGCACTTCGTTCTGGATCACATTGACCGGCAGCGTCAAGGTTATCTTGCGTTCCAGCTTCTCGAGGGTTTCCACACTAACGGCCATGCTTTTCTCCTAATTTTTTGGGGACACATCGGGTCGCCCTGTGACACAGAAACTTCCTGCCGGCTGGCCGGTTGTTGACAGCCGCCTGCCAACGGCATGGTTGCAGCGACGCGCCCTCCGCCAGCTCCTCGATTGGTGCGCGGGGGGGGACTCGAACCCCCACACCATTGCTGGCGTCAGGACCTAAACCTGGTGCGTCTACCAATTTCGCCACCCGCGCCCGAAAACGACACGGGGCGGCCTGGCGAGCCGCCCCCCAGAAATCGGTAAGCCTCGAATTTTAACCTGCTGCCACCGGGGCCCGCCGAACACGGTACCAAGCCGCGTACATGGCCGGCAGCGCCAACAGCGTCAGAACCGTGGCAACGATCAGTCCACCCATGATCGCCACAGCCATGGGGCCCCAGAAAACCGAGCGCGACAAGGGAATCATGGCGAGCACCGCCGCCGCCGCCGTGAGCACGATCGGCCTCAGCCGCCGGACCGCACTTTCGACAATGGCATCCCAGGGCTGGACGCCCACTGCCCGGTCCTGTTCGATCTGGTCGATCAGGATCACTGAATTGCGCTGGATCATGCCCATCAGCGCGATCACTCCCAGCAGCGCGACGAATCCGAACGGCCGGTCGAACAGCAGCAGTGCACCCGCCACACCGGCAATGCCCAGCGGCCCGGTCAGGAAAACCAGCATCGCCCGGCTGAAGCTGTTGAGTTGCAGCATCAACAACGTGAATGTGATGAACAGCATGATCGGGATGCCCGCAGCGATCGACGACGACCCCTTGCTGCTCTCTTCTACTGCGCCTGCAATATCGATCCGGTAAGCGCTTTGGCCACTGGCAGCCCAGCGCGCCTCCAGCGCCCGCAGGGCGGGCAGCAATTCGGCAGTCACAGTGGCACCCTGCAAGCCCTCGACGATATCGCCTTGTACTGTGATTGCGTAGTCCCGATTCTCGCGCCAGATCACGCCCGGCTCCCAGGACAGGGTAGGCTTGATCAGTTGCGACATCGGAATCGAGGCACCCGACGCAGTCGGAAGATAGGCATCGGCCACGTCGGTGATACGACCGCGCTCGTCCATCGGTTGGCGCAAGACGATGTCGATCGATTTGTCACCCTCCCGGAACTGCCCCACCCGGGTGCCCGCCAAAATAGTCCGCGAAGCCTGGGAGATGGATTGACTCGTCACGCCGAGTGCGCGCGCCTTGCTCTGGTCAATATCGAGCTTGAGCACTTTCACGAATTCATTCCAGTTGTCGTTGACCCCGCGCATGTGCGCGTTCTCGCGCATCACCGCCTTGACCTCGTCCGCACGCTGGCGCAGCAACAGCGGCTCCGGCCCGGCCACCCGGAACTGCACCGGGTACGGCACCGGCGGGCCATTGGGCAGCAACTTGACGCGCGCACGAACTTCGGGAAACTCCTGGGCCATCCAAGCTGGCAGGCGAACCCGGAATGCCTCGCGCACGCGCAGGTCCTTGGGAATGACGATGAATTGCGACACATTGGTCTGCGGGAAGACAAGATCCATCGGCAGGTAGAAACGCGGCACACCCGAGCCCACCCAGGTGCTGACACTTGCGATACCGGCCTCCTGCATCAGCCGCTGCTCGATCCGGACCGTGGTAGCTTCGTTGGCAGCGAACGAGGTGCCCTCTGCAAACCAGACATCCAGCAGGATCTCCGGGCGGCTCGAATCGGGAAAAAACTGCTGCTGAACCCGACCCATGCCCACAATACCCAGGCCAAAGATCACCACCGTGAGTCCGATCGTGATCCATCGATAGGCGATGCACCAGTTCACCAGGGCGCGGAAGCTGTTGTAGAACGGGCTGTCAAAACTCTCGTGCGGCGTGGGCGTATTCTGTCCGTCCGCCACCACGCTGGCCCGAACGGTGCGATCGAAGTCTGCTCCCGTGGCAGCGCGCTCGAGTTCCTCCGGACGTGCGCCCTCCAGTGGCGCCTGCGGCCGGACCTGCGGCGGAGTCTTCAGCAACAAGGTACCGAGATACGGGACGAAAAACACCGATACGAACCAGCTGATGACCAGGGCCAGCACCGTCACGGCAAAAATCGCGAACGTGTATTCGCCAGTCACCGAGCGCGCAATCCCGATCGGCAGGAATCCGGCCGCCGTGATCAGTGTGCCGGTGAGCATCGGCATGGCCGTGATCTCGTAGGCAAACGTGGCCGCCCGCACCTTGTCGTAGCCCTCTTCGATCTTGCGGACCATCATCTCGACCGCGATGATTGCATCGTCGACCAGCAGGCCCAGCGAGATGATCAGCGATCCGAGCGAGATCTTGTGCAGGCCGATGCCCCAGTAGTACATCCCGATAAAGGTGACCGCCAGCACCAGCGGAATCGTGATGCCCACGATGAGCCCTGGCCGCATGTCCACGTAGTAGCGCCGGTACCAGCGGGTCGCATCTTTGCGACGGTGCAGACCCAGGCTGACAAAGCTGACGACCAGCACGATCAGGATGGCTTCGACCAGCACCCCGACGAACTCGTTGACAGAACCCGCCACCGCCTTGGGCTGGTCCTGCAACTGGACCAGTTTCAGGCCTGCGGGAAGCTGCTGGTCGATTCGTTGCGTGGCAGCCTTGAGCGCCTTGCCCAGGGCGATGATGTCACCCCCCTTGGCCATCGAGACGCCAATGGCTATGACCTGTCGCCCCTGGTGGCGTACCTTGACTTCGGCCGGATCCAGATATCCCCGCGTGACCTCGGCAATATCCGACAGGCGCAATTGGTTGCCCGAGCTGCCACGGATCGGCATGTCGCGCAACTGGACGATCGACCTGAACTGCCCCGCCACCCGTACCTGCACCGTGTCTAGTGGCGTCTGTACACTGCCGGCGGCCTCGACGGCATTTTGCTGCGAGAGTTGCGCCAGCACCTGGTTCATGTCGAGCCCGAGGCGGGCCAGGCGCTTTTGCGAGATCTCGATGTAGACCTTCTCGTCCTGCGCACCGAACAACTCGACCTTGTTCACATCGGGCACACGCAGCAGCTGCTGGCGCAGGTCATCGGCGAAGACCTTCACCTCGGCATTGGAAAAGCCGTCCGACTCCAACGCATAGATCACGCCATAGACATCACCGAAGTCGTCATTGAAAAACGGGCCACGCACACCTGCCGGCAGCGTGCCCGCCATGTCGCCGACCCGCTTGCGAACGGTGTACCAGGCGTTGGGCACATCGGCGGCGCGCGACGAGTCCTTGAGCTGGAACACGATCAGCGACTCGCCGGGCTTGGAGTAGCTGCGGATCTTGTCGGCTTCGGGCACCTCCTGCAACGTGCGCTCGATCTTGTCGGTCACCTGCTCGGCCATCTGCTGCGCAGTGGCGCCAGGCCAGTACGAGCGGATCACCATGGCACGAAATGCAAACGGGGGATCCTCGTCCTGTCCGAGCTGGAAATATGCAACAAACCCCAGCATCATCAGCACCACCATCAGGTAGCGCGTCAATGCGGCATGCTCGAGCGCCCAACGGGACAAATTGAAGCCCGACTTGGGCGGGACAAAACTCATGGTGTCGACCTGGGCTTGTAGACCGTGACCTTTTGTCCTTCCGACAACACATGCACGCCTGCGACCACGACCTGCATGCCCGACGACAACCCGGCGGCCACGACCACCTCGTTGCCGTCAGCCGCCACCACCTGCACCGGCTGGGTGCGCACACTGGTGCTCGCCGAGTCGAAAACCCAAACAGCGGAACCTTGGCCGTCCTGCTTGAGCGCACTGGTTGGAATCTTGATGGCCGGCATGCCCTTGGCAGACAGGGCCTGGGGCACCACCGCCACTGTCGATCCGAGCGGCGGCGCATCGGCACCCGCAATCGCAGCCTTCACCTGGTAGGTGCGGGTAACCGGGTCTGCCAAGGCGGCAATCTCCCGGACCTTTGCCGTGAGCCGGGTGCCAGCCGACCAGCGGCGCAGTTCCACGGGCGATCCGATCGTGATGTCGGCGATGCGGTCCTCCGCAACAGCAAAAACAACGTCACGCAAGCCATCTTGCGCAATACGCACCACCGTTGCGCCGGCAGCCACCACCTGCCCGGGCTCGGCATCCACCGCGACGACGGTGCCCGCCGCGTCGGCCACCAACGTGGTGTCGGCCGACTGATTACCCTGGGTGGCCAGTTGGGCACGCAACTGGTCGACCTGGGCGCCGGCCGCCTTGAGGGTGGCCTCCCGGCGCTCGATCTCGGCGCCACTGATGAAATTCTGGTCGCGCAGTTCCTTGAAACGCCGGTAGTCGGCTTCGGCAAGGTCCCGATTGCTGACGGCAGCCAGCAATTGCGCACGGACAGCATCCGACGCAAGCTGGTAGTCCCGGGCGTCGAGCTGGGCCAGAACCTGGCCAGCACGCACGCGCTGGCCGACTTCGGCCTGGCGCCGGACCAATTTGCCGGCCACCCGGAAGCCAAGCCGGGACTCGACCCGCGCGCGGACCTCGCCCGCCAGTTCGGGGCTGCTGTCGATGGTGCCGCTGCGGATGGTCAGGAGCTTGACCGACCGCAACGGCTCCTCGGCAGGGGGCGGCTTGGAACAGGCCGTCAACAACAGAAGCGGAACCGTCAGGGCCAGCACGGCACTGAAGAAAGCGGGATTTTTCATGGGACGCCGGTCGCGCCAGGGCACCGGAAATTTAATGACTGACCGGTCAGTAATTTAGAGGAATCCATGATCCGTGTCAAGCGACAATGCCCCGTGATGAGCGTCGCCGCCCCCTACCGTCCTCCGTCCGAGCACTACGAGAACTTCCCGGTGGCCTCCTGGTTGTGCCCGCGTCATCTGCGCACCCCGATCGCTGCCATCTACTGGTTTGCCCGTACCGCCGATGACCTCGCCGACGAAGGCAATGCCACTGCTGCGCAGCGCCTGAATGCCCTGGGGCAATATCGGCAGGATCTGATGGCGGTTGCCAGCGGGAGGCCGCACAGCCGACAGTGGGCGCCGGTTTTCGATGCGCTGGGCCCCGTGCTGGAACACTTTCAGTTGCCTGTGCCGCAGCTCGCGGCGCTGCTGGATGCCTTTGAGCAGGATGTCGTCTACACCGCGCAAGGCCGTCGCTACCAGACCGACGCGGAGTTGCTTGCATATTGTGCCCGGTCGGCCAATCCGATCGGACGCCTGCTGCTGCATCTGTACGGCGTGGACGACCCGGCGGCTCTGGTGCGCAGCGACCAGATCTGCACGGCCCTGCAACTGATCAATTTCTGGCAGGACGTACGTACCGACATCGCCCGCGCACGCTGGTACCCTAGCGTGGAACAAATGGCCGCGCACGGCGTACACGATGCCGACCTGCAGCCGGACGCCGACAGTTCAGCCGCCACTCGCATGTTGGCGGCCTATGCCAACGCCGCGGCCGGCATGATGCACCAAGGTGCCCCCTTGGCGCTGCAATTGACCGGGCGAGCCGGATGGGAGTTGCGACTTGTAATCCAGGGCGGGCTGCGCATCGTGGAGAAAATGCGGGCCATGAACCATGCTACTTGGCGCAGCCGGCCCACCTTGGGCAAAGCCGACTTCCCTGTGCTCGCGTGGCGTGCCTGGCGCATGCCTGCCACCCCGTCCGCGCCGCAACCTGCATGACACCCCAAGAGTACGTCCAGCACAAGGCTGTTGCCTCCGGCAGCAGTTTCTATTACGCATTCCTGTTCCTGCCCCGGCCACGGCGGGCGGCCATCACGGCCTTTTATGCCTTTTGCCGGGAGGTCGACGATGTGGTGGACGAGGCCGCCGACAGCAGCGTGGCCGCGGCCAAACTCGCCTGGTGGCGTTCCGAGGTCGCTGCTGCGTTCGACGGCCGGCCCAGCCACCCCGTCATGCGAGCGCTGCTGCCGCTTGCGGCAGACTACCGCATCGAGCAACGGCACCTGCTGGCCATCGTTGACGGCTGCCAGATGGACCTGGAGCAGACCCGTTACCTGGATTTCATCGCCCTGCAGCGCTACTGCCACTTGGTGGCCGGGATCGTGGGCGAGGTGGCAGCCCATATCTTCGGTCAGAGCCATGCGCAAACCACTGCCTATGCACACCGGCTAGGCCTCGCGCTGCAACTGACCAACATCATCCGCGATGTCGGCGAAGACGCGATGCGCGGTCGCATCTACCTGCCGGTCACCGAGTTGCAGCAGTTCGAGGTCAAAGCCCACGAAATCCTCAAGCGGCAGGAATCGGGCGACTTTCGCCAGCGTTTCGTCGCACTGATGCGTTTTCAGGCTGAGCGCGCCCACCGCAGTTACGACGAAGCCCTCGCGCTGTTGCCGGCCCAGGACCGCCGGGCCCAGAAGCCTGGATTGATGATGGGCAGCATCTACCGTGATCTGTTGCGCGAGATCGAGCGCGACGACTTCCAGGTGCTGCGCCAGCGCGTGAGCCTGACGCCGCTGCGCAAACTGTGGCTGGCCTGGCGCGTGCAAGCGCTGGGCCGCCTCTGAACCCGGCTGCCATGCGGCTCGCGATCATTGGCGCTGGCTGGGCCGGCATGGCCGCCGCGGTGGAAGCGATTGCCGCGGATCACAGCGTCACCGTGTTCGAGGCCTCCCGCACGCTGGGCGGCCGTGCCCGCGCGCTGCCAGCCATACTGCCTGAGGGGCACGCCACCCTGCTCGACAACGGGCAGCACATCCTGATCGGAGCCTATGCCGAGGCGCTGCGGCTGATGCGACTGGTCGGCATCGACACCGACACAGCGCTCCTGCGCATGCCTTTGCGCATGGAGTTCGCCGATGGCAGTGGCCTGCGCCTGCCGGACTGGCCCGCGCCCTGGGATGCCCTGGCCGGCATCGCTACTGCTCAGGGGTGGACGCTGGCCGACCGGTGGTCGCTGGTGCGCCAGTCCCTGTTGTGGCGGGCCGCCCGATTCACCTGCGCGGCTGATGCGTCCGTCGCCGACCTGTGCCAGGGCCTCACGCCGCGTGTGCGCACTGAACTCATCGACCCGCTGTGCGTCTCGGCGCTGAACATCCCGCCTGCGCAGGCGGGCGGGCGGGTGTTCCTGCGAGTGCTGCAGGACTCGCTGTTCGGTGCCCGGGGTGCGTCGCACATGCTGTTGCCACGGACCGACCTTGGCGCGCTGTTCCCGCAGGCGGCGGCGCGCTGGATCACGGCTCGCGGCGGCCAGATTCGCACCGGTACCCGGGTCCAGATGCAAGCCGTCGGCCAGGGGTGCTGGGAGGTAGACGGCGCGACGTTTGACAGGGTGGTGATTGGCACCCCAGCCACCGATGCCGCCCGCCTGGTCGAAGCGGCGCTACCTACATTGCCGGCCGAGGCACGCCCGGCTGCCGCGGCCTGGCAGGCAACAGCGCTGGGCCTGCAACACACCGCCATCACCACCGTCTACGCCTGGGCCCGCGGTGCCACACTGCGTGGTCCCATCCTGGCCCTGCGCAGCCGGGCGGATCCTGCCCATCCAGGCCCGGCCCAGTTCGTGGTGGACCGCGGGCAACTCGGCGGACCTGCCGGACTGTTGGCCTTCGTGATCAGCGCCAGCGAATCAGACCGCGAGACAGCAGAGCACCAGACCCTCGAGCAGGCCCGGCGCGAGTTGGGTCTGACGCTGCAACCGGTGCGAACACTGGTGGAGAAGCGCGCCACCTTTGCCTGCACGCCAGATGTTCTGCGCCCTGCCCTTCAGATTGCGCCCGGCCTGCGGGCCTGTGGCGACTATGTGGCCGGCCCCTACCCGGCCACCCTGGAGGCCGCCGTGCGCTCGGGTGTCGCCGCTATTCGGTGATTTTGAGGTTCTGCGCGCTGACGACATTGCGCCAGGCGCGGAAATCGGCCTCGATGAACTGGCCGAGCAGCGCCGGTGAGCCTGGTGCCGCTTCAACGGCATCGTTCTTGAATCGCGCCACCACCTCCGGCAACTGCACCAGCTTGTTGATCGCCTGGTTGAGCTTGTCGACGATGGCGGGCGGTGTTCCTGCCGGCGCCATGATCGCAAAGTAGTTCACCACGTCGAAACCCGGGTAACCGGCCTCGGTCATGCTGGGCACATCGGGCAGCGCACTGGAGCGCTTGGCACTGGTAACGGCCAGCGCCTTCACCCGGCCATCCTTGATGAAAGGCAACAACGCCGGGATGGTGCCCGTGACCAGTTGCACCTGCCCCGCAATCATGTCCATGGTGGCCGGAGCGACCCCCCGGTAAGGAATGTGGACGATGAAAGTGCCCGTCTTCGATTTCAGCAATTCCAGGACCAGGTGGTTGACGCCCCCCGCGCCTGCCGAGCCATAGTTCAGTGCGCCAGGCTTTTGTTTCGCCAATTCCACCAGTTCGCGCATGTTGTTGGCAGGCAGGCTGGCGTTGGCCGCCCAGACCAGGGGCCCGCTGGCAATCATGCCCACCGGTACAAACTGGCGCAGTGGGTCGTAGCCGGCGGTTGGCAATGACGCTGCCACGGTCGTGAACGGTGACGCCACCAGAAGCAGGGTGTAGCCATCTGCAGGCTGCTGGGCGACAAATTGCGCTCCGATGGCACCTGACGCACCGGTCTTGTTCTCGACCACAAAACTGCCCCCCAGAACTTCACCCAGCTTCTGGGCGACCAGGCGCCCCATGGCGTCGGTGCCTGCGCCTGGCGCGAAAGGCACGATGACTTTGACCGGCCGCTCCGGGTAGGAGGCCGCCGAATTCTGCGCGTGGGCCAGGGGCAAGGCAGCAAGGAGCAGCGCGAATGCCAGAGCGAGGAATGTCTTTCGGTGTAGAGAAGGTGGACGCATGAATTTTGTCTTTGCAAGGTTCGATGTTGAATTGTGCCGCGACTGGGCGGCGCAGCAGAGCTATTGCGGCTCAAACGCAACCGCCTTCCTCCAGCATGCCGCACAGTTGTTGCAGATTGGTGACAGCCACATGCGGATGCCGGTCATGGCACCAATCCCTGCCGGCGCGGTTCAGCCAGGCGGTCTGCATGCCGGCATCCAGGCCACCCAGCACATCGAGTTCCGGATCGTCGCCGATATGCAGCACCTCGTATGGCGCGACCCCCAGCGCCGTGGCCGCGGCATGGAAGATCCGCCGATCGGGTTTGGCCACACCGAAAAGGTGCGCACTGAGGGACGCTGTGAAATGCTCACCGATGCCCACCCGGGCCACGTCGGCATTGCCATTGGAAATCGCGACCACCGGAAACCGGCCCGCCAGGTATTTCAGGGCGGGCAAGGCATCGTCGAACAAGTCGACCCGCATGCGGTGCTCGAAGAACACCTCGAATGCCGGCTCGGCCAGTTGCGTATCCTCGTCGCCGCGCGAGAGTGCGAGACGGATCATCTCGCGGCGCATGGCACTCATGTCGTGAACCAGATCAGGGCGCGAGCGGGCCAGTGCCTCGCGCAGTTGCAGGCGCTGGCGGGTGTCTGCCATCAGCTGCGCCGCCACCGGTGCCCGCAGGTGCAACCAATGGTTCAACTGCTCTTCTGCCCGCTCAATGGTGGGCCAGATCGGCCACAGTGTGTCGTCCAAGTCCAGCCCGACGGCCCTTATTTTTCGCAAGTCCAACATAGGTGCGGGAGAATACAGCATGCCCGACACCCGATTCACACCAGAGCCTGCTTACCGCCACGGGCAAGCGGCACGCACCGCCATCCTGTACTGCAACCTTGGAACGCCTGATGCCCCTACCCCGGCGGCAGTGCGCCGCTACCTGGGCCAGTTTCTCAGCGACCACCGCGTGGTGGAAATCCCGCGCCTGCTGTGGATGCTGATTCTGCATGGCATCATCCTGCGCGTGCGGCCTGCCAAATCGGCGGCCAAATACGCCAGCATCTGGACTTCCGAAGGGTCTCCGCTGAAAGTCTGGACCGCCAAGCAGGCCCTCCTGCTGCAAGGCTGGCTCGCCAGCCGTCAGCAAGACGTCCTGGTGCGGTATGCCATGACCTACGGCGCCACCTCGATTGCATCGCAGCTCGACGCCCTCAAGGCCCTGGGTGTGGAGCGTGTGCTGGTGCTGACAGCCTATCCCCAGTACTCCGCCACCACCACGGCCAGCGTGTTCGATGCGGTCTATCGCTGGGCTGCCTCCACCCGTCTGGTCCCGGAACTGCGCTTCGTCAACCGCTACCACGACGAGCCTCTCTACATCGACGCGCTGGTCAAGCGGGTGCGCAAGCACTGGCTCGAGAACGGCCAGGGCGAACAGCTGGTCATGAGCTTCCACGGCGTTCCGCATCGCACGCTGCAACTCGGCGACCCCTACCACTGCGAATGTCACAAGACGGCCCGTCTTCTGGCCGAGGGCCTGGGCCTGCGCAAGAACCAGTACAAGGTGACCTTCCAGTCCCGCCTGGGCCGCGCCCAGTGGCTCGAACCCTACACAGAACCTACGCTGATCGAAATGGCCAAGGCGGGTGTTTCCAGCGTTGACGTGATTTGCCCCGGCTTTACCAGCGACTGCCTCGAAACCCTCGAAGAAATCGGCATGGAGGCCAGGGAAGCCTTTTTGCATGCGGGTGGCAAAGTGTTTCAGTATGTCCCCTGCCTGAACGACCAGCCCGAATGGATCTCGGCGTTGTGCGCGATCTCCCAGCGGCATATGCAAGGCTGGGACACGGCTGCGGCCGCATCCACCACCGGAGACGAGCAATCGCGCGCCCGCGCCCTCGAGCTCGGTGCCACGCAGTAGGGTCTCGGCCAGGAGCCGATGCGATTTCCAGGCGGTTGTGCCCGGAGTGTTTGGCTTGGTAGAGCGCTGAATCAGCGCGTGCAATTACCGACCGTGTTGGCTCGCCTGCCACATCGGCCGACAGCCCGGCCGAGAAACTGACCTGCAACTTGGGTCGGTCGGTCCAGTTGGCATGGCGCCCCGCACCGGCAGTGACAGGGCATTGGCCAGCGCCGTTGTTGGCGCATGGTCGGCAGGCGGCAGAGCCGTGTTCCTGCGCCGCTCCCTGGGCACAGGAGTACATTGTCGTGACAGCAGTGCCACCAAGAACCACGGCAAACAGGAGTTGCAAACACCATGAACCTCGCACTCTGGCTGCAGGCGTCGGCCCGGATTCATGGATCCCGGCCCGCTATTGGCCACGGCAAGGCCATCCATGCCGACTATCTGAAGTTCGCGCGGTCCGCCGCACATGCAGCCACCTACCTGCGCCAACGCGGCGTGTGCCCAGGCGAGCGGGTGGGCATCTTCATGGACAACACGCCGGACTACCTGCCTTTGCTCTGGGGGGTCTGGTGGGCCGGGGCAGCGGTCGTGCCCATCAATGCCCGTTTGCACGTCCGCGAAGCCGAGTGGATCCTGCACGACTGCCAGGTCCGCCTGTGTTTCTGCGATGCAGCACATGCAGCGCAGTTCGCCAACAGCGCGGCAGACGTCTGCCCGCTCGTGCACCAGTTCGACTTCCTGCACCAGGTGCAGCCTGACGCGGCGCAGCCCGTGCCGCGCAGCGAGGACGATCCGGCCTGGCTGTTCTACACCAGCGGCACCACCGGCAAGCCCAAAGGTGTGGTGCTGACGCCGCGCAACCTGCGCTGGATGAGCCTGGGCTACCTGGCGATGGTGCAGCCGGTGCGAGCCGGTGACAGCATGCTGCACCCGGCGCCGCTCTCGCATGGCGCCGGGCTGTACCACCTGCCCTATGTGCTGCAAGGGGGCGTGAACGTGATCCCCGCCTCCAGCGGGCTGGACGCCGCCGAGTTCTTTGCGCTCGCCAGCCACTGGCGCAACGCCTCCTGCTTTGCCGCGCCCACCATCGTCAGGCGCCTGGCCGACTGGGCCCGCCTGCACGCACCGGACACCTCGGGCCTGGCCACCGTCGTGGTGGGCGGCGCACCTCTGTACCTGGCAGATCTTCAAGCGGCACGTGCCGCACTCGGCCCCCACCTCGCCCAGATTTTCGGCCAGGGCGAGAGCCCGATGACCATCACCGTGCTACCCAAAAATGTCATCGAGGACTCCGAGCATCCGCAGTGGCTCGCGCGCGTGGCGTCGGTCGGCTTTGCGCAGCCGATGGTGGAGGTGTCCATCCGCTCGGAACACGGCGAGTCGCTGCCGACCGGCACACCGGGCGAGGTCTGCGTGCGCGGCGAGGTGGTCATGGCCGGCTACTGGAACCAGCCGTCGGCGACTGCCAAAGCCATCCGCGACGGATGGCTCTACACCGGCGACATCGGCGCGCTGGACGCCGATGGCTTTCTCACGCTGTTGGACCGCAGCAAAGACCTGGTCATCAGCGGTGGCAACAATATCTACCCGCGTGAAGTGGAAGAGATCCTGCTGACCCACCCCCAGGTCCAGGAGGTCGGCGTGATCGGGCGGCCCGACCCGGAATGGGGCGAGTCGCTGGTGGCCTTTGTAGTCACCAACGGACCGGTCAGCGCCCAGGACCTCGACCGGCATTGCCTGGCACACCTGGCGCGCTATAAGCGGCCCAAGCAATACCGCTTCGTGAGCGAGTTGCCGAAGAACAACTATGGCAAGGTGCTGAAAACCACCCTGCGAGAACGCGAGGCGGGCCTGAGCGGTTGATCGGCCCCATCGGCTCTGACGCAGAATCCGGCATGCCCCCTGATAGCCCGCCCGACAACCAACGCGCCCTGCTGGCGGGAGTCAACGCGTCGGAGGCAGCACCGGGCTGGCGGCTCTGGATACCGGGCCTGGCGACCCTGCTGGGCTACCGGCGGGAATGGTTCGCCAACGACCTGATGGCCGGTCTGGTACTGACGGCCATCCTCGTGCCGGTCGGCATGGGGTATGCCCAAGCCTCGGGCCTGCCCGCGATTCACGGGCTGTATGCGACCATGCTGCCATTGGTCGCCTACGCGCTGATCGGGCCGAGCCGCATCATGGTCCTGGGGCCGGACTCGACGCTGGCCGCGGTGATTGCGGCACTGATCCTGCCTCTGGCTGCGGGCAGTCCCGAACGTGCGATTACCCTGGCTGGCGTGCTGGCCATCCTGACCGGCCTGTGCGCGCTGCTGATCGGTCTGGCACGCCTGGGGCTGGCGGCCGATCTGATCTCCAAGCCGATCCGGATCGGGTTCCTGAATGCAATTGCACTGACGGTTTTGGTGGGGCAACTGCCAAAGATCTTCGGCTTCACCGTGGACGGTGCGGAATTGCCTGCGCGGATCCTGGAACTGGTGCAAGGCATCGCCCAGGGGCGCACCCAGCCGCTGGCCCTGACCATCGGCGCCGGGTGCCTGGCGACCATCCTGCTGCTGAAGCACCTGCGCCCGCGCTGGCCGGGCATCCTGCTGGCGGTCGTCGTGGCCACGGTGGCCTCCGCGCAGCTGGACCTGGCCCAAACAGCGCAGTTGGGTGTGGTTGGCGCCTTGCCCCGGGGATTGCCGGCATTCCACCTGCCGGTGGTATCGATGTCCGATGTGGTGCAACTGCTGCCCGGTGCCGGCATGATCGCACTGCTGGCCTTCGCCGACACCAGTGTACTGTCACGCGCACTGGCGCAGCGCGGCGGCTACCGCGTCAACCAGAACCAGGAAATGCTCGCGCTCGGGGCCGCGAACCTCGCTAGCGGCCTGTTCCAGGGCTTCCCGGTCAGTAGCAGCGCCTCGCGCACCCCGGTCGCCGAGGCCGCCGGGGCCCGCACCCAGGTCACCGGCTTGGTGGGCGCGCTGGCCATTGCCGTGCTGCTGCTGTTCGCCCCCGACCTGTTGAGTGCCCTGCCCAGCGCCGCCCTGGCGGCGGTGGTCGTTGCAGCCTGCCTGTCCTTTGCCGATATTCGCGGCATGGCGGCACTGCTGCGCATGCGGCCAGTCGAGTTCGTTCTGTCGCTGGTCAGTTTCCTGGGCGTGGCCTTCATTGGCGTGATCGAGGGCATCGTGATCACGCTGGCGCTGTCCATGTGGGTCATGGTCTGGAATGCCTGGCACCCCTATTTCGCGGTGCTGGTGCGGGTCGACGGCAGCAAGGGCTTCCATGATGTGAGCCGGCATCCGGAAGGCCGGCGCGTGCCGGGCCTGCTGCTGTTTCGCTGGGATGCGCAGCTGTTCTTTGCCAACAGCGAGGTCTTCCGCAAGGAAGTGCATCGGGCCGTGGCACTGGCACCGGCCCCCATTCGGCGCGTCGTGGTGGCCGCCGACGCCATCACCGACGTGGACGTAACGGCTGCCGATGCCTTGACCACCTTGCATGGAGAACTGCACCAGTTGGGCATCGAGCTGTGGTTCGCCGGCATGAAAGGTCCGGTGAAGGACCGGCTGCGCCACTACGGCACCCTGGACACCCTGGGCAGCGACGTCTTCGCGCCCACGGTCGGCCGCGCTGTGAATCTGTACCGCGCGACCTACCCGGTGGAATGGAAAGACTGGGACGAATCAGACAACTGAAAGCCCGATCGATTTGCTCAGGCCAGGAAATCGGCCACCAGCGACAGCTGTTCCGCAACGTTGAGCGCCGGTGCATGGCCGCAACCCGCAATAGTGACCACGCGCGCCCGCGGGCCGCGCACCGCCATCTGCGCTGCCGTGGCGGCCTCCAGCAGGTCGGAGTCGACGCCGCGCAGGCACAACACCGGCAGGGTCAGGCTGTCATAGTCGGCCCAGCGGTCGTGGTCGTGCGGATGGTGGATGAACTGCTGCACCATGGCCGGATCGTAATGCGGCGTGACGCGCCCATCGGGCAGGCGCCGGGTCGAGGTCTCGGTCAGGTGGCGCCACTGCGCGTCGGTCAGGAAGCCATAGGGCTTGTAGATGGTGCGAAAGTACTGTTCGAGCTCCGTCACGGTGGCGAAAGCCGCCGGATTGCCGGCATAACTGCGAATACGCGACAGCGCCGACTCGGCGAGCTGCGGGCCCATGTCGTTGAGTACCAGGCGCTGGACCCGGCCGCGCAGGCTTCCGGCCGCAGCCACCATGCCAATGGCACCGCCCATCGAGGTGCCGACCCAGTGAAAGCGGCCCAGCCCGAGGCCGTCAACCAGCGCGGTGGCCAGTTCGGCATAAAAGCGCAGGCAGTAGTCGTTGCGCGGGTCCGGGCTCCACTGGCTCAGGCCCCGGCCGACGGTGTCGGGACAGATCACCCGGTAGCCACGCCCCGGCGCACTGAGGTAGGCCGCCAGCTCGTCCATGTCGCGCCCGGTGCGCGCCAGGCCATGCCAGGCAATCACCGTGGTCGGGTTGCCGGCGCCCCAATCCATATAGTGGATCTCGCGGCCCGCACAGCGAATGTAGTGGGAGCTGGCCTGCATGGTCATGCCTTCCTGAGTGCCGCCGCTGCAGCCCTCGTGCGCAGCCGGCCCACCACGCCTGTGGGAAAGTGGTAGACCGACAACACGAACAGCACGCCCAGCCACAACAACCAGCGGTCCGGCGACAACAGGGCCGACAGCCAGGGAATGCTGCTGGCCGCCTCGCTGCCCAGGCGAAGCAAATCCTGCAGGTAACCCTGTGCGACCAGGAACAGCGCTGCGCCGATCGCTGCCCCGTAGACCGTGCCCATGCCGCCGATCACGACGATCAGCAGCACATCCATCATGATCTCGAACGACATCGAGGTGTCCGGCCCGTTGTAGCGCAGCCAGAGCGCCAGCATGGCGCCGGCCACACAGGCGAACAGCGCCGAGAGCACGCTGGAGATGGTGCGGTAGACCACCACCCGGTAACCGATCGCCTCGGCCCGGAACTCGTTCTCGCGGATCGCCTGCAGCACCCGCCCGAAGGGCGAGTTGACGATGCGCAGCAGGGTCAGCAGCAGCACCAGTGCCAGCACGAAGAGCAGGTAATACGTCAGCAACCGCCCATCGATCACCACACCCAGAAAGGGCTCTTCCATCAGCGCGAAACTCGGCGAGAGCAGTCCGGGCACCTTGAAGGTCAGTCCGTCCTCGCCACCGGTGATATCTGACAGTTGCGAAGCGAGTGTCAGGAAGGCCGACGCGACGGCCAGCGTGATCATGGCGAAGAAGATCGCCCGCACACGCAGTGAGAACAGACCAATCACCAGTGCCAGCACGAGCGACAGGGCCAGTGCACCAGCAACCCCCGCAGCCAGTGCCGGCCAGGTAGGGCCCATGCGGGTGGTGGCGATCGCGATGCCATAGGCGCCGATGCCGAAAAACATGGTGTGGGCAAAACTGACGATGCCGGTGTAGCCCAGCAGCAGGTCGAAGCTGCCCACCAGCACGATGAACACCAGCACCTTGGCTGCCACATTCAGCGCCTTGACGCCCGGAAACAGGAAGGGCGCAAAGGCCAGCCCGAGCAGCAGTCCGACCAGCACCACGGCCAGCATCCGGCTGCGCGGCAGGTCGTTGGACAACAGACGGTTCAGCATGGTGCGCGCCCTCGCATCACCGGTTCGAGACCGGATAGACACCCTGCGGCCGCCATAACAAGATGGCCGCCATCAGGGCGATGTTCGAGAACAGCGCCACCTTCGGCGCCAGAAAGCCGGTGTAGTTCGCCATCAGGCCGACCAGCAGCGCACCCACCAGGGCGCCCGTGGTCGACCCCAGCCCGCCGATGATGATGACAATGAAGATCAACACATTGACCTGTGCGCCCATCTGCGGCAGTACCATCTGCTGGTACAGGCCCCACAACACACCGCCCAGCCCTGCCAGCGCACTACCCATCGCAAACACCGCCACGAACAGCCGGCGGATGCGGTACCCCAGCGCCTCGACCATCTCGCGGTCCTGCACGCCGGCGCGGATCAGCAGGCCGATCTTGGTCCGGTTGAGTGTCCAGGCCAGCGCGCCGAAAACCAGCAGCCCGACGACCACCACGAACAGCCGGTATTTCTCGATCGCTGCCTCGCCCAGCAGGACCGAGCCTCGCATCGCCTCGGGCAGGGGCAAGGCGATCTGCTGCGGCCCCCACACCACCTTGATGAGTTCCTCGCCGATGATCATGCCGCCCATGGTGATCAGGATCTGCTTGAGGTGCTGGCCGTAGACCGGGCGCACGATGAAGCGCTCGAATGCCAACCCGACCGCCCCGGCCACCGCCATCGCCACCAGCATCGCCGGCAACACCGCTGCGAGGTTGCGCCACAGCGAGGCAGAACCGGTCCAGTCGCTCATGGTGCCCAGCACAGTGGTGGCCACGAACGCCCCCAGCGCGATGAACAGGCCGTGCCCGAAGTTGAGCACGTCCATCAGGCCAAATACCAGCGTGAGGCCGGAAGCGATCACAAAGATGATGAGCCCCATGGCCAGGCCGGCAACGGTCAGCGTGAGCCAACTCGATGGCGAACCCACCAGCGGCAGCATCACCAGCGCCAGCGCCGGCACCAGGGCCAGCGGGATCCAGTCAAAACCTCGGGCCTGAATCGTCATAGGGCCAATCCCAGCAAGTTGCGCTGCAGTGCGGTATCGTCTGCCAGCACCTGCATGGCGCCGGCGTGCACCACGCGTCCGTTGTCCATCACCGCCACGGTGTCTCCCAGGCGCTGCGCAAAACGGATGTTCTGCTCGACGAGCAAAATGCTCACGCCAGACTCCTTGAGCTGCGCAAACGCGTCGATCATGTTGTTGACGATGCTCGGCGCCAGGCCCTTGCTGGGCTCGTCGACGATCAGCAGGTCGCGCGGCTCGACGATGGCGCGCGCCACCGCCAGCATCTGCTTCTGCCCGCCGGACAACTTGCCGGCCGGATGGTGCCAGAACGTCTCGACCGCCGGAAACAGGCCGAAGATCCACTGCAGGCGCGCTGCATCCATCTGGCTGGCACGCTTGGCACTGCGCGCGGCCAAGAGCATGTTTTCCTGGACCGTGAGGTCGGCGAAGATGCCCATCGTCTCGGGCACGTAGGCGATGTTCATGGCGGCGATCTGCGGCGTGTGCAGTCGCGTAATGTCGTGGCCCTCGAAATGCAGGCTGCCCTGCGAAGCCTGCCACAAGCCCATGATGGTGCGCAGGGTGGTCGTCTTGCCGGCGCCGTTGCGGCCCAGCAGCATCGTCACCTGGCCCCGTGGCACCTGAAGATCGACACCGTGCAGGATGTGATACGCCCCAATGTGGGTGTGCACGCCGCGCAGTTCCAGCAACTGGCTGGTACCTGCGGCAACTCCGGTCGGGCTGGCGCTGCTCACCGCCCCATCCCTTGCACAAGTGCCGCAGGGTTATGGGCCCCCGCGCCATCCTGCACACCAAGATAAGCCTCCTGCACGACCTTGGAGGCAATCACCTCGGCCGGTTCCCCATCGGCCACCAGTGTGCCGTTGTGCAGCACGATGATGCGGTCGGCCAGTTCACGCACCACATCCATCTTGTGCTCCACCAACAGGATGGTCTTGCGTGGGTCCTGCTTGAGCGCGCGGATCAGGTTCAGGATCACCGGCGCCTCGTCGTGGCTCATGCCGGCGGTCGGCTCGTCGAACATGAAGACGCTCGGCTCCAGGGCCATCAGCAAGGCTACTTCGAGCTTGCGCTGGTCCCCGTGTGGCAGGCTAGCCACGGTGGCGTGCGCCTTGTCGCGCATCGCCACCGAGCCCAGGATCTCGTCGGCACGGCGGGTGAGATCCCGATGGTCGCTCCAGATGCTCCACAGGTTCAGGCCGCGTCGGTGGGCACCGGTGTGGGCCGCCTGCACTGCCAGGCGCACGTTCTCCAGCACGCTGAGATTCGGAAACAGGTTGGTGAGCTGGAAAGCGCGCCCGAGACCGGCATGGGTCCGCGCCGACACACCCATTCCCGAAAGATCTCGCCCGTTCAGCGAGACGCTGCCACTGCTCGCCTTGAGCTGGCCCGAGATCAGGTTGAAATAAGTGGTCTTGCCCGCACCATTCGGGCCGACGATGGCTGTGAGCGTGCCGGGTGCGAAGGCACAGCTCACGGCATTCACCGCCACATGTCCGCCGAAGCGGATCGTGAGTTCCCGGGTTTCAAGCATGGTGACGTGACGGGCGCGCAGATGCGGCGCAGCAATCAAGGGAGGTAACGGGCAGGCAGGCGATCAGCGCTTGTTGCGGATCGGAATGTTCATGTCCTCGGCCTTGATCTCGCGCACGAGTTCCGGCACCCCCCAGGCAAACGCCGGATCGGCCTTGATACGGAAGTGGAACATGCTCTGCAGGGCCTGATGGTCTTCCTTGCGGAAGGTCATCTTGCCCTTGGGCGTATCGAAGCTCATGCCTTCCATGGTGCTGATGAGCTTGTCGGTGTTGGTGTCGCCGTTGGTCTTCTTGAGCGCGGTCACCACCGCCATCGCGGCACTGAAACCACCTGCGGTGAAGAAATCGGGCGGTGTCTTGAACTGCTTGTAGTGCTGGGCCACCAGGGCTTCGTTGGCCGGGTTCTTCGGGATGCCGAAGTAGTAGTACAGCGCGCCCTCCATACCCGGGAACTGCTTGTAGGCGACCATGGCCGGCAGGATGTTGCCGCCGGTCGCCAGCTTGATGCCAAACCGCTTGTCCAGATCCAGGTCGGCGATCTTGCCAAAGGGCGTTGGCGCGCCGGACCAGGCCACCGAAATATATTTCTTGCCCGGCTGGTCCTTGAGTTTGTCGATGATGCGCTGCAGCCCGGCCGTGAAATCGGTCGTGCCCACCGGCAGATACTCCTCATGCACGATTTTGGCCTTTTTGGTGAACTCTTTCATCGCCTTCACACCGTCGCGACCAAACGCGTTGTCATTGGCCAGCACGGCGATGACGTTGTCCGGTGCATCCAGTGCCACCGCATTGGAAGCCGCGTCCTGCGAACTGTTGCGGCCGGTGCGGAAAATGTACTTGTTCCACTTGTCGCCGGTGATCGAATCCGCCACTGCGGGTTCGACGATCAGGATCTTCTTGTATTCTTCGGCTACTGGCAACATCGCCAGGGCGGACGGCGAGCCCGTAGTACCCACCGCCAGGTCGACCTTCTCGTCGGCATAAGCGGCGGCCAGCAGGCTCTTGGCAATATCTGGCTTGAACTGGTCGTCCTTCTCCAACACCACGATCTTTCTGCCAGCCACCTGCATCGTGCCGCCGGTCGCGTAATCCAGCCCGATCTGAAACCCTGTGATGGTCTGCTTGGCATACGCCTCCAGCGGCCCGGTCTTGCTGGCGATCAGCGCGATCCGGATCTCCTTGGGTTGGGCTATGGCGCCGGTAGCGACGAAGGTGGTGGCGACGGCAATGGCGATGAGCGTGCGACGATGCATGTATGTCTCCTGATTGAAATGGCGGAACCGCAAGCACCATTGCAGGGAACATGCCTGACAGCAAGTGGTTGATCTAAAACGACTTTTTGCAGAACTTGTCTTGGAGATGCAAAAATTTCAGACACGTGTATGTCTAAAAATCAGTCAAATGTCTGATTTGTGAACAGGCCAATTCGGCTGTACAGCGTTGCCCGCGAGATCCCTAGCAGACGCGCGGCAGCCAACTTGTTGCCTCCCGTAGCAGCCAGCGCTGCGTCAACGGCCTCCCGCTCCAACTCGGCCACCTGCTCGGCCAGCGGGCGCAAGCGGCCGTCTACCGGGGCCAGCACCCCAGCCGATGCTGGCACACGTTGCGCGGGCGCGATAGGGTCGATACCGGCATCGCGCAGCACCTGCGCCAGTGCTGGAACATCGATGCGCTGCGCATCGGTGCGCATGGCTGTTTGCTCCAGCACATTGCGCAATTCCCGAATGTTGCCGCGCCAGGGCTGGGCACACAGCATCGCCAGTGCTTCGGCATCGAGTTCGGGCAAGGCAGTGCCGTTGCGCAGTGCCACTTCGTCGCCGAGCGCCTCGACCAGTGCCGGAATGTCGGAGCGCCGCTCGCGCAAGGGCGGCACCCGGATCGGCAACACGTTGAGGCGGTAATACAGATCCTCGCGAAAGCGGCCCTCACGCATCCAGGCGGTCAGATCCCGCGAGGTTGCGGCGATCACCCTCGCATCAAAACGCACGACCTGGTTGGATCCCAGCGGCTCGATCTCTCCCTCCTGCAGAGCGCGTAGCAGCTTGGCTTGCAGGGCCAGGGGCATATCGCCAATCTCGTCCAGGAACAGCGTGCCGCCATCAGCCAGCTTGAACTTGCCGTCGCGCCCCTTGCGCTCGGCACCGGTGTAGGCGCCTGGGGCGACACCAAAGAATTCGGCCTCCAGCAGGGTGTCCGGCACTGCCGCAATGTTCACGCTGACCAGCGGGCCCGCGGCACACGCAGAGGCGGCGTGGATGGCATGCGCCAGCAACTCCTTGCCGGTGCCGGTCTCCCCCAGTAACAGCACCGGGCTTGCAGACTGCGCCGCCCGCCGGGCCTGGCGCTTGACCTCGACCGCGGCCGGGCTGGTGCCGATGAAACTGGCAAACGTGTATTTCGCCAGCCGCGCGTCACCTCCGCGGGGGCCGCCGAGCCGCAAGCGCTGGGTTGTCAGCTCGCGCCGGGCATCGTCGAGGTCGCGCTGCATCAACGCAAACTTGCTGATCAGCGGCGCCAATGTGGTTTCCGGGTGATCGAACAGCACGATGCCAATCGCGCCGATGACAGCTTCGGCGCCGTCACGCAGGGGTATGCGACTGACAACAAAGGTACCCGCGCGGTTGGTCAACAGGTCGATCAGAAAAGGCTCGCCGGTTTCGAGCACCCGACGCATCTGGGTGTTGGGAATCACATCCTCGACCATATGGCCGACGAACTGGTCGACCGACGAAAAGCCGAGTGCCGGAAGAAAACGCAGGTAACCGTCGTTCACCCAGACAATGCGCCCGCTGCGGTCCACCAGAAACATGCCCTGGCTGATGCTGGAAAACAGATGAAACATCGAACGTGCCGCCAGCTCCAGGATGCCCTGGGCGTCCTGGGGCAGGCCGCCGGTGGCGCCGGCGGGCATCGAGGACGGCGAGGAAGACCCCTGTGGCACGCAGCCATGTTACCGCGCACCTCCACCCGGGCCCGCACTCCCTCTAGCCGTCGGCACAAACGACGCGCCAGCATGGTCCAGCCTGCTGGTGCAAAATTACCCCTTTCCGAACCACCTATTCCATGGATAAAGTCCGCATCGACAAGTGGCTCTGGGCCGCGCGCTTCTACAAGACCCGTTCACTCGCCACCGACGACATCCACAAGGGCCGGGTGGAGGTCAACGGCCAGGAAGCCAAGCCCGCGCGCGAAGTGCGCGTCGGAGACACGGTCCGCCTGCGCCAGCGCGACGGTCACCGGGTCCTGCGGGTGCAGGGGCTGAGCGACAAGCGCGGCAGCGCTCCGATTGCGCAGCAACTCTTTGAAGAAACCGCCGAGAGCCTGAAGGCCCGTGCCGAAGCCGCCGAGTTGCGCCGCATGGGCACCGAACCCGGTTTGAGCCTGCAACACGGGCGCCCGGGTAAACACGAGCGGCGCGCGATCGAGAACGCCTGGGGGGAACGCTGGAGCGCCTCAGTCGACTCCTGAAATGCGCGACGTCAGGCCAAGTGCTGCGGCTGCGTGGGTTCGAACTCCACGATGGCTTCCTGGTCGGCCACGGCATTCAGCCAGCGCTGCCAGGCCTCTGCGCTGTCCTCGACCACGACCTCCGGCACCGGCAGCGGATCGCCGAACACGAAATCCAGCAAGACGGCAGAGACATTGCGGGGTGTGGATTGGACGCGCTCGCGCCATTTCAGTTGCATGCAGCGAGCCTAAGGCAGACCCGGAGAAATCGGGCGCGTGGAAATGTAAAACATGATCGAAGCTGGTCGCAGCCTTGCCTGACGGCTTGCGGAAGCTGAGGGGCCTCATCGCTGCTGCAGCAACTGCCCCATCGCCTGCGCCAGTTGGGGCAGGTACAGGTTGCCCTGCGAGGACGTGGCCTGCCGGTGCAGGGCTTGCAGAGTCACCAGCAGGGCCTCGCCAGTTTCGCCCTGGCCGGCGCGGCTCAATGCACGTCCGCGGGCGATGATGAAATCCGACCAGGGAAACGGCTCCTTGTCCACGTAAGCCGCCAGCTTGTCGCAGTACCGCTCAGCTTCCGACCATTCACCGGCCTTCAGCGAAGCATGGATCGCACATTCGCAAAACACAAAGAAGTTGTGGCTGACCGCCCCCTTCTCCAGTGACTGCTCGCCCTGTTCCAGGTAACGCCTGCGCTGGTCGGGATCGGTTTCGATACGCGCCAGCGTGCCAAAAACCTGCGCTCCTATGAAGGGCATGCCACCTGCGCCAGCCAGTTCCAGCGCATGGTTCAGATGGCCCCGTGCGACCGGATCGTCGCCGGCGCGAATGGCCATCAGGCCCCGCATGTAGGCCGCGTTGGCCTGAAAGCGCCAGCTGCCGAGGCTGCGCGAAATGTCCATCGCCTTGTCGATCTCGACCTGGCCCTCGCGCCAGTTGCCGCGCACCCAGCCATCCACCATACCCAGCTGCGTGCGCGCCATGAGCTCGCCACGCCGGTGCCCAATACGAACCGCCAGCTCGATTGTGCGCCGGCATGCCTGCAGCGACCCTGCCACATCCATCAGGTACAGCGAACACCATCCGACCATCGTCAGGTAGGACACCTCGACGCGCAAGAACATCTGGACCCGGGCCACCATCACGCAACGCGTGAACATCTCGAAACCCGTGCGAACGCGCCCCTGCGCATAGCTCGCATCGCCGACCCCGCCCAACGCAGCCGCTTCGGCCTCGGACGATCCAGCCTCCCGAGCCAGGCGTAACGCTTCCTCGTGCTCGCGCTGGCACTCAACCGTACGACCCAACGAAAACAGCAGATTGCCACGCAGATGGTGCAGGCGCGATCGCTCCAGCGTGAGACCGGCTTCCTCGGCCAGTGGCTGCGCCTCCTGGAGCAACGCCATGCCTTCGGTCAGCCGGTCCAGAATGCGCATGCCAGCGGCCATGGCGATCAGCCCTGTCGCCCGCTGTGCTGCCGATTGCGCTACCGAAAGTGCACTCTGGCAGGCATCGACCGACTCGGCACTCCGCCCGGTCTCCAGCAGCAGCCGGGCGCGGGCCAGACGCACCGGAAACAGCTGCTCCGGCAGGGTCGCAGCACGCGCGGCGCGGTCGACCAGCACCTGCGCCTGGGCATACTGAAACTGAATCCCCAGGTCGCGCGCTGCCCGCAGGTAGGCGGATGAAGCACGCGGATCTGCTGCCCGCTCAAAGTGCTCGCCAGCCAACGCAGCATCGCGCGGCTCCACCCATTCGGCGGCCAGTGCATGCAGCTGGCGGCGGCGGGTCAGCAGCAACGAGGCGTAGGCACCGTCGCGGATCAGTGCGTGGTTAAAGACCAGCTCGTCGCCGTCGGGTCGCAGCAGGAACTGCGACACCAGGGCCTGGCAGTCGTACGTCGGATCCCGCACCAGATGCCGAATGGCCTGCAGTGGCACACGCGGACCCCATACAGCGGCCGCCTGCAATGCCGCCTTGTCGGCTGGCAACAGCCGGTCCATACGGGCCTGGATCAAGGCTTGAATAGAGCCGGGCAGTGTCGCCACGCCTTCATTGCCCGCGCTCAGCAGAAGCTGTTCGAGGAACAGCGGATTGCCTTCGGCGCGCTCGACACAGGAACGCAGCAGCTCGGGGGCCATGCTGGCCGCGCCCGCGGCCAGGCGCATGGCATCCGCAGTGGCCAGTGGACCGAGATGGATGCTGGCCACCGGCAGGCCGCGCAGGCTGTCGCGCCACTGCAATAGGGTCGGGTCACCTGCAAACCGCGTGCTCAGCATCACCAGCAGGGGCTGGCGCAACGTCAGTGTCGCCAGGGCCGCCAGCTGTTGCAGCGTCCAGTCATCGGCCCAATGGATGTCTTCCATCAGCAAAAGCATGGGTGCGCCGGGCCTCTGCGGCCGGGCCAGCGTACACAGGGCGTCCAGGGTGTGCTTCTGCTGCTCCGGTACCTCCATGTCAGACAGCAAGGCCAGGACGTCGGGTGGGGCCTTTGCCTCGAGCAGGTCGTACAGGAAGGCACCGTTCTCCGCCCCGTCCGGCTGGGTTGCGGCCAGGGTCTGCAGGGCCTCGGTACGGCTGGCTTCATCGGCATCTGCGGGCAGGCCCAGCAGGCTTTGCGCCAGCACGCGCATCGCGTCGTGCCCGGTACGTCCACCAAAGTCGAGCACGGTGCTGGCGTGGCAACTGATGCCCAGCTCACGCGCCATGTGAAGAAACTCGGCAACCAGGCGGGACTTGCCCAGCCCCGGGTCACCCCGCACCAGCACCAGCCGGCCCCGGCCTAGTTGCACACAGGCCTGCGCCAGCGCCGCGAACTGCGCCAACTCATTGGCGCGTCCGACCAGCGGCCGACCACCCACACGCTCCGGCTCGTGCTCGGCCAGAATCCGGTAGGGCACCAGAGGGCGCTCCTTGCCCTTGACCTCGACCGCCTTGCCAGCGACCGCATCGAAGTAGTCCGAGACTTGCTGCCAGGTCTGCGCGCTGACGACCACCTCCCCCGGCTCGGCCAGCCCGCGCAGCCGGGCTGCCGTGTTGACGGTATCGCCCGTCAGGGTGAAGTCGCCCGAGCGGGAGTCACTGCGTCGCGCGATCACCAGGCCCGTTTGTACACCAGTGTGCATGGCCAACCTTCGGCCGAGCTGCTGTGCATACTCGGCAGCGATGCTGTCCACGACCCGGTGCAGCTCCAATGCGGCACTGACCGCACGCCGCGGGTCGTCGCGACGTGCAACCGGGATGCCGAACAGGGCCATGACCTCGTCACCGACGAACTGGTTGACCCGGCCACCATGCCGCTCGATGACCTGAATCGCCTCGTGCTTGATGCGCGCCATGATCGCTTCGACCTCCTCCGGATCAAAGGCCTCGTTTAGTTCGGTGTAGCCGGCGAGGTCGGAAAACACCACAGTGGCGTGGCGACGCTCACCCTCTTCGTCCAGTTCGCCGCGCGTTGCTGAACTGGTTGTCACAGCCTCTGGCTCAACGGGCACAGACACGGGGCCATGCTGCGGGACCATCCGGGCCGCCGCCTTGAGCAACCGCTTGCGGTCGCCCAGCGAAGCCACACCCAGCTCGCGCAGGTCGGCATCGGACAGGTCGGGCAGCAGATCCGGCGCGATGTCCTGCGCCTGAAAGGCATCGGCGTATTTCTCCAGGCCCAGGCCGGAGAGCCACTGGCTGACCGCGCCAGCAGCAGCGGAAACAGTGGCGTCGACAACAGGCACATCGGGTGCCATCATGGGTCGCTTGCAGCGGTGGAATTTGCCATGGGGCGATTGTCGCGGCAGCGCATAATTGTCCCATTGACAGAACAATTGGCGTCATGCATCATCATTTCAAAGGATATACCGATGGAAAACTCCAGCCTGTCCAGCCGGCAACTCTACGCCGCCGTCAAAGCCAACCCCACACGCAAACGCTTCGGTTTCGGCACCAAACCCGCCTTGATCAGTATCGATCTGCAGAAGGCCTACACCTGTGTAGGGGAGTTTGCCACCGCCTACGAAACCGACCCGCGCCAACTGGAGTACGTCAACACGCTGGCGGCCGAGTTTCGGGCGCGCGGCTTTCCGGTGGTCTGGACCTATGTGGCCTACATGGCCTCCGGTGAAGACGCCGGTGTCTGGGGTACCCGTACCAACACGCCCGACTCGCTGCAGAACATCCAGGTCGGCAGCCGCCGTGCAGAATTCGATGACCGACTGGTCATCGACCGGCAGCGCGACATCATCGTCAACAAGCGCATGGCATCGGCCTTCTTCGAGACCCACCTGGGCTCGATCTTCACCTTTCACGGCATCGACACGGTCGTCGTCACCGGCGGCTCCACCTCGGGCTGCGTGCGCGCCACGGTGGTCGACAGCCTGCAGCGAAGCTTTCGAACCATCGTGCCAGAGGAGTGTGTGGCCGACAAACATGAGGGGCCGCACTTCGCCAACCTGTACGACATGGCGCTCAAGTACGCCGATGTACTGCCATTCGAGGAGACGCTGGCAAAGCTGCGCAATCTGCCACCCGCTACCGGGGCCGGCCGTTGAAGCGCGACCCGGGTCTTTACGACTACCTGCCCTATTCGAGCCGGCCGCAGATTCGCTGGCCCGGTGGCGCCCGCGTCGCCTTCTGGGTCGCGCCGAACATCGAGTTCTATGAACTCGCGCCACCCAAGAACCCGGCCCGCGCTGCCTGGGCCCGGCCCGCGCCCGACGTGCTCAACTATGCGTACCGCGATTACGGCAACCGCGTCGGCTTCTGGCGCCTGCTTGACGCCATGAAGCGCTGCGGCATGCGGGGCAGCGTATCGCTGAACGTTGCCCTGTGCGAGCACCACCCCGAAATCATCCAGGCCTGCGCCCGCGAGGGCTGGGAGTTCTACTCGCACGGCACCTACAACACCCGTTACCTGATGGGCATGGATGAAGCCCAGGAGCGCGCCGTGATCCAGGATTCGATCGACACCATCCGCAAACACACCGGGCAAAAGCTCGACGGCTGGCTGGCCCCGGCCCTGACCTACACCGACAACACGCTCGACCTGGTGGCCGAGATGGGCCTGACCTACATATGCGACCTGTTCCACGACGACCAGCCCGGGCCCGTGAAGGTGCGCAAGGGCCGTCTGACCAGCATCCCGTACTCACTGGAAATGAACGACGTCATCGTCTACAACATCAATCTGGTCCAGCCGCGGCGCTATGCCGACATCCTCAAACGGCAATTTGACCGGCTGTATGCCGAAGGCGAAGAGTCCGGCACCGTGATGTGCATTCCGCTGCATCCCTACCTGGTGGGGCAGCCCTACCGCATGGCGGCCTTCGAGGAAGCACTCGCCTACATCACCAGCCACGACAAGGTCTGGCTGGCCACCGGGCGCGAGATCGCCCAGCACTTCAACACCCATTGCTTCGACGCGTTTGCAGCGGCAGCGCAGCCAATCGGAGAGGTCCCATGAGCACCGCACTGCCGCCTGCAACGGCTCCCACCGGTGTGGGCCCGGAACACCTGGCCTACGAGCAGCGCCGCTACGGCATGGACCACGACCGTTACGACTGGTCGATCCTGCCCCGGCGTCCGCCGGTCGTCTGGCCGAACGCGGCACGGATCGCCTTGTGGGTGGTGCCGGCCCTGCAGTGGTTTCCGCTCAATATGAAGGGGGTACCCTTCAAGCCACCGGGCGCGATGCAAACCGCCTACCCCGACCTGCGGCACTACACCCTGCGCGACTACGGCAACCGCGTCGGCATCTTTCGTATCATGCAGGCGCTCGAGCGCCACCAGATCCGCGCTTCGGTCGCCATCAACGCGGCTGTCGCGGTACGTTACCCGTCGCTGGTACGCGCCTGCACCGAGCGCGGCTGGGAGGTCATCGCCAACGGTCTGGACATGGACCACCTGCACCATGGCGGCCTGCCGGTTGACCAGGAGCGCACGCTGATTGGCGACAGCCTCGATACCCTGCGCCAGGCCAGTGGCCAGTCGGTGCGCGGTTGGTTGTCTCCGGCCAAGTCCGAATCTGCGGCGACCACGGCCCTGCTGGCGCAGGCAGGTCTGGACTATGTCTGCGACTGGGTCAACGACGATATGCCGTATGCGATGCGCACGGCCCATGGCCCCATCCATGCCATGCCGCATCCGATCGACATGGACGACCATACCATTCTGGTCCAGAACCACCACACCGAAAACGATTTCCGTGACCAGCTGTGTGACCAGTTCGACTGGTTGTACCGCGAGTCCGCCACCCAGGGCGGGCGCATCATGGCGATCTCGCTCCACCCCTGGGTGATCGGCCAACCCTACCGCATCGGCGCACTCGAAGAAGCCCTGGCGCACATGATGCGGCACAAGGGTGTCTGGGCTGCGACCGGCAGCGAGATCCTGGATGCCTGGACGTCCTATGCCACTGCGTCGCCGGCCTGAGCCGTTGACAACACGCCACTGCCACCGCTCAGGTGGCCGGTGTCTGCGCCGGCATCACCAGCGCCAGATCGTTCCAGACATCCTGGCGCACGATCAGGCCGTCTCGGATATCGAACCGGTCCAGGAAACGCACACCCTCAAAGTTCGAGCCGTCCAGCCAGACGCCGTGCAGCGTACCCGAGCAGTACACGACCGCGCCCTCGCCGGTCCAGGATTCGTCCGTGGTCCCGAAAATCTTGCCCACGCTGCGGTAGCGCTGGCGGCCCCATTGCACCAGCTCCTCCAGCCGGTGCATCGGCCCGCTGCCCGGGAAATGCATGCTGAAATCGGCGGCAAGAAAGGCCTGGGCGGCCTCGAGTTCACGCGCCTGCATGTGCGCCAGAAACGCGCGCACCAGCGCACTTGCGTCGGGCCGCTCGGCTCCACCGGCCGCGAACACCTGTCCATCGCGCTGGTAGGTGTGGGCATGCTGCACCAACACCGTGGTACCAGCCGACGACGCGGCAATGACCGATCGCGCTGCAACGGCCACACGCCCCACCAGGCGTTGCTCAGCTTGCGAGCTGTACCCTGGCAGCAATGTCACTGAAATAACCGGCATAGCCGCATCCTTCCTTTTTTTCAACCCGGAACACCCAAAGCCGCCATGGACCGCACCCCCGCACCGTCCGCCGCAGCCAAGCCACCCACCGAGCGTATCGCATACTCGGCCGCACCTGATCGTACGCCGCTGCGCTGGCCCGATGGCGCACGTGTGGCCCTGTGGGTCGCGCCCAATATCGAGCACTACGAATACCTGCCGGAGAAAATCAGCGTTCGCAATCCATGGCCCCGCATGCCGCAGCCCGACATCCTGGGTTACGGTCTGCGGGACTATGGCAACCGGGTCGGTGTCTGGCGCCTGATGGAGGTCTTCGACCGGTTCAAGCTGCGCTGCACGGTGTCGCTGTCCAGCGCCGTGCTGCAGATGTACCCGCAGATCACCGAGGCCATGCTGCAGCGCGACTGGGAACTGATGTCACACGGGCTGTACAACACCCGCTACCACTGGAACCTGCCCGAAGACGAAGAGCGCGCCGCCATCCAGGAGTGCCAGGAAATCCATCGCCGAATCGCCGGCAAGCCCTTCGAGGGCTGGTTCTCGCCAGCGGCATCGAACACGCTGAACACCCCCGATCTGGTGGCCGAAGCCGGCATCCGCTACCTCTGCGACCTATACCACGACGACCAGCCCACCCCCGTGAACGTGCGCCAGGGCCAGCTGTTTTCGCTGCCCTACAGCATGGAGATCAACGACAGCATCTGCTGGCGCCGCGGCATGGAAGGTGCCGCTTTTGCCCAGAAGATCTGCGATGAGTTCGACACGTTGTATGCCGAAGGCGCCGACCATGGCAAGGTGATGAACATCGCCGTACACCCGTTCATCATGGGCCAGCCCCACCGCATCGACCATTTGGCGCAGGCTCTGGAATACGTGCTGTCGCACAGCGGCGTGTGGTGCGCCACCGGCGCGGAAATCATCGACTTCTATGCCCGCCAACCGCTGGCCACCGAGATGGGCATGCTTGGCGATGCCGGTCGGACTGAAGCGGCCTGATGGTGTGCCGCCTTAGCTGTCTGCGTTTGCGGGTGCGTCGCCCAAGGCGCCTTGGTTTGCTCTCGCGTCGCCCAAGGCGTGTGGGTTTGCTGTTGCGTCGCCCAAGGCGTGTGGGGGTGGCTTGGTAGATGCTCGAACCGACAGTGCGCTCCGGCGTGCATCGGCGCCACGAGCGCCGAAGGCAAGAGCCACGCACACTGTATGAGGAGCGTCGCGGCAGGCGGTGCCCGGTGGGGGCGACTTCGGCGGCGTGCCGAGCACCGCACGTCCGTCGGCGCGTTCAGCGCCCGACCGCGCCGACGTGAGCCCCCGCTGGGCACCGTCTGCCGCGACGCGGGCCACAGAAAAGGTAGTCCCGTGAAGCACGAAAGCCAGGGCCAAATTCAACCGCAACCCAAGGAACCCCATGAGCACCCAGGCTGACTACATCCGCGCCTACATGCCAGAGCGCCGCGTCGACGCATCGCGCGCTGCGCTGGTCATGATCGACATGCAATACGCAACCGGCTCCCGGCAAGGCGCACTCGCGCGCAAATTGCTGCAGGAGGGATCGGGCGTGGGCGACTACCGCTTCAACCGGATCGAGCAATCGGTGATGCCCAACACGCTGCGCCTGCGCGCCCATTTCACGCATCTGCAGCGACCGGTGCTACATGTCACCATCGGTGCGGCCCGGCCGGATGCGCTGGATGCGCCGGTGCACATGCGCAAATTGTTCGTCGAGTTCCAGAACCACCTTGGCAGCCGCCAGCATGACATCGTCGACGAACTCAAACCCCTGCCCGGCGAACACGTGCTGCGCAAGACCACCATCGGCGCCTTCGCCTCGACCGGCATCGACAGCCTGTTGCGGGCGCTGGACAGCGAGCAGCTCTACCTGACTGGCGTATCCACCAACATGTGTGTCGAGACCACCGCGCGCGAAGCCGCCGACCGTGGCTACCTGGTGACGCTGGTCGAGGACGCCTGTGGCACCACGCACGAAGACCTGCACCAGGGCACCATGCGCAACTTCCAGCGCCTGTTCGGTCGCGTGCGCTCCTGCGCTGAAGCCTTGCAGGAGCTCGGCGCATGACGCGGCGGGTGCTGGTGATCGTGCCGTTCGCGATGTCGGCAGACAACCTGTTGCTGCGCCAGCAGCAACTCGCTGGTTTGCAGTTCGGCGACGACTTGCACTTCGATTACCGCTCCGTCAAGGCCGGGCCGGCGAACTACTCCAGTCACCACGACTTTGCTTTGGCCGACGTGTCCATCTTCGAGGCCGGCTGCCGCGCGCAGGACGAAGGATATGCCGCCGTGTGCATTGACACCATGAGCGACTCGGGGGTGGCCGCCTTGCGCTCGGTACTCGACATCCCGGTGTTCGGGCCCGGCAAGGTATCGATGCTGACCGCCCTGATGCTGGGCGACCGCTTCTCGATCCTGACCATGGCCAGCCGCTGGAAGCCGCTGTACAAGAAGGCCCTCGACGAGCTCGGCCTGCACCACAAGTGCGCCTCGGTGCGGGCCATCGAAGTACCGCCCGACAACCAGGGGCTGTTGTCCGGCAAGGAAGACACCGTCTTCCCGCTGCTGGAGGCCGCTGCGCGGGATGCCATCGAGCAGGATGGCGCCGATGTGCTGATCCTTGGCTCGACCACGATGCACCAGGCCCATGCCTATCTGCAAAGCCGCTTGCCGGTGCCCGTGATCAACCCCGGCCCACTGAGCTACAAGATGGCGGAAGCCGCGCTCGCGCTGGGCCACAGGCAGAGCCGGCAGGCTTATCCGCGTCCCATGCACCCGCGCCTGGACATGCTCGAAGCGATGCAACAGGCCGCACAACACAGCCTCGAAGGAGCCGCCAAACCATGAGCCTTCGAACCCTGAGCCCGCAACAGGTCGCGCACTACGAGCGCGACGGCTTCGTCCACCCGATTCCGGTAGTACCTCCCGCCCAGGCGCGTGCGCTGCGTGCTGAACTGGAAGGCTGGGAAAACACCCGCGGTGCAGCGATCGACTTCCCGGAAAAGTCCAAGTCCTACCTGCTGTTTGACTGGGCCGACCAACTGGTGCACCACCCGCGGGTCCTCGATGCGGTGGAAGACGTGATAGGCCCGGACATCCTGGTCTACCACTCCACCCTGTTCCTCAAGGAAGCCCATACCGCCGCCTTCGTGCGGTGGCACCAGGACAGCACGTATTTCTACCTGGAGCCGCACCTGCACGTGACGGCCTGGGTGGCACTGTCCGACGCGTCCGAGACTGCCGGCTGCATGCGCGCCCTGCCCGGCAGCCACCGCTGGGGCGCCATGGCCCACGACGACAAGCCCGGCCCCCTGAACATGATCCGGCGCGGCCAGGGCATCAGCGAGCGGTTCGACCAAGAGACCGGTATACCGATGCCGCTGGCGACTGGAGAAATGTCGCTGCACCACACCGACCTCGTCCACGCATCGGGCGCCAACGACACTGGCGACCGGCGTATCGGATTCGCGATCAGCTACATCCCGGCCCATGTGCGCCCGGTCGGTGCCGTGCGGCCCCATGCCCTTTGCGTGCGCGGCCGCGACCACGGCCACTTCGTGCCAGAGCAACGCCTGCACCAGGCACTGTCGCCGCAGGACTGTGCACAGCACCGGGCGGCCCTGGCGAGCTTTCGGGCCTTGCAGGATGCCGGCTTTTCCGGGGCGCCTGCCACGCCGGCCCCGCCATGAGCACGCACGCCACGGAGGGTGCCAAAATGCCCGTTCGCCAACTGCCCACCAGGAGAACCCATGCCTGCCTACCTCATCGTCGACTCCCAACTCACCGATCCGGACCATTACGAACAATACAAGCTCAAGGCCAAACCCATCGTCGAGCAATTCGGCGGTGAGTACCTGGCCCGTGGCGGGGCGCTGTCGGTCAAGGAAAGCGACCTCTGGTCGCCAACGCGCATGGTGCTGATCCGCTTCCCGTCCAGCGCCCAGGCGGAAAGTTTCTACCAGTCGGCAGAGTACCAGTCCGTGCTCGGTATCAGCAAGGCCTCCGCCCGGCGAACCGTCATGATTCTGGAAGGCGCGTAGAAGCCACCATGCAAAAAGTCACTATTCGCACCACCCTGGGCGTTACCACCGTCCAGCGTGGCGACGGCAGCACCGTGGCCATCGCCATCCGGCCGATACCGGCGGCAACGCCGCTGGGCCTGTCGCCCTTCGATCTGGCGCCGGGCCCGACCATGACCAACGCCATGCTCGAGGGCCAGGCCGTGTCGGTCAGTGGCTCCGAACTGGTGCTCAAATACAAGTCCGGCACGGTGCGCGTGCAGGTCAGCACCAACGGCGTCAAACCAACACAGCAGGTTGGCGTGCCGGGTGGTGGACAATGCGCCGACACCCCCATCTGACCCGAGGAGACCCGCCATGTCCGACTGGCAAGCTGCCGCCCGCTATCCCGACCCGGCCTTTGTGGCCATCGACCCCTCCTTCGAGCGTTACCGTGTCTCGCTGGCCAAGGTGGAGCGCCTGGCCACGGGCATGCGCTGGGCCGAGGGGCCGGTCTGGCTGGGCGATACCCGTTCGCTGATCTGGAGTGACGTTCCGGGTGACTGCATGTACCGCTGGGACGAGGCCACCGGACAGACCAGCGCGTTCCGCAAACCCTCCAATAACGCCAACGGCAACACGCGGGATCGCCAGGGCCGCCTCGTGACCTGCGAGCATCTGACCCGGCGCGTCACACGGACCGAATACGATGGCCGCATCACGGTGCTGGCAGACGCTTTCGAGGGCAAACGCCTGAACTCACCCAACGACATCGTGGTCAAGTCCGACGGATCGGTCTGGTTCACCGACCCGAGCTTCGGTATTGCCAGTTATTACGAAGGCACCAAGGCGCCAGCCGAGTTGCCAACCAACGTCTACCGCATCGATGCCGATGGACGCATCACGCTGGCCATCGAAGGCATCAACCAGCCCAATGGGCTCGCGTTCGCGCCCGACGAGTCGATTCTGTATGTCGTCGAATCCCGTGCCACCCCGCGTCGCATCCTGGCCTATGACATGCGGGACGGGCGCACTCCGGTGAACCCGCGTCCGGCTTTCGATGCCGGGCCAGGCACCCCCGACGGTTTCCGGCTGGACGTCGATGGCAATCTCTGGTGTGGCTGGGGCATGGGACAGGCCGGCCTCGATGGCGTGCATGTGTTCAACCCGGCAGGACAGCTGATCGGCCGCATCGACCTGCCCGAACGTTGCGCCAACCTGTGTTTTGGCGGCGTGCATCGCAACCGCCTGTTCATGGCGGCCAGTACCTCACTGTATGCGCTGTACGTGAACACCCAGGGGATCGGCTACTGCTGACCGTCGCCGTTGCTGTGCGCCGGACGCGGCCGGTTCAGTGCGGCGGCTGGCGCAGCAGACGCGTCCAGTCAGGCAACGCGCATTGGCCGGCGGCCAATGCGAGCGTAGCATCGAGAACCATGCGCGCATGGGTGTCTGGCCACACGCGGCCGGCCAGGTCCATGAATTTGCCGCGCAGCTCATCGCGGCTGTAGGGCAAGGCGTCGTCGCCCCGGTTCACGCCCACCTCGCCAGCCAGCACCCGCCCATCCGTGCAATGGATCTCGACGTGGGCGGGTCGCTCCAGAGGCAGCCGCGCGGACATCGACGGATCCTCTCGCACCTCGACCTTCTTTGCCAGCGCCTGCACCGCGGGGTTGCGCACGGCGTCCCAGCTGAAGCTGGCCAAAGCGCTGTTGCCGTGCACGATGCGGGTTGCCACTGCAAAGGGCACCGAGAACTTGGCCGCCAGTGTGTTGTGCGGAGCCTGGCCGTTGAGCTCGGCCGCGAGCTGGTAGCTGCGTACCCGAATGGCGTGGATCTGCTCCGGTGCAGGCAACGCGGTGCCACGGGCGATCAGATCGATGGCGTCCAGAGTGCCGTGGTTGAAGCGGCAGCAGGAGTGCAGCTTGAAATAGTTCTGCATCACGTGCCATTCGCTGCCCAGGCCGCGCAGCAGTTCGGCGGTATCGAAATGCTCGGACACCACCTTGCCGAACACCGACGCCAGGCCATCGTGCTCGCCGGAGAAGCCGCTCTCGGAGAGCTGCAGTGCCAGCAGGCCATTGCGATTGCTCAGGCCGGCATACACGTTGCGCACCAGGGCGCCGTCGAGCATGGTCTGCTTGGAGGAAGCGGTGGTCAGCGAACTCGCGATGTTGAGCGTCTCGCGCATCGCCTCCGGGCCGAGGCCGGCCACACGTGCACAGCTGGCAGCCGCGCCGACCGTGCCCCAGGTGCCGTGCGGGTGCATCGACGCCCGCAAACGCGAGGCAGCGCCCAGGCGCGAGCCCACTTCGTACCCGGCCAGCACGGCAGACAGGAACACCTGGGCGCTGGCGCCACGCTGCTCGCTCAGCGCCAATGCGGCCGGGACCACATGCACGGCCGGATGCCCGCGCGAAAAGCGGTTGCCCTCGTCCATTTCCAGAAAAGTACCGGCCGTGCCGTTGATCAGTGCGGCGGCATCGGCGTCACAGGTGCGGCCGAGCCCGGGCAAGGTCGCGCGGCCCATGCCGACCTGCCTGCCCGCCAGTGCGCGCAGCTCGGGCTCGGCCGACCCGCCGACCACGGCGCCGATGGTGTCGGCCAGGATCCAGCCGAGCTGGTCCTGGACGGGCTGTGGCACGCTGGTAGCGTCCAGGCCGGCGGCGAAATGGCAGAAAGTGTCAAGGTAATCCATGGGCAGGTTCCAAGGGGAATGAATCGATCAACTGGCCCGGCGCGGCCCAGTGAACCTGCGACTGCGCGCGCAGTCGCGCCAGCAGGTTGCGCAAGGCACTGATCCGGCTGGGCATACCGCACAACCAGGGATGCAGCGCCAGACCGAACACGGCGGCGCGCTGCTGCTGGTGACACTCTGCATGCAGGCGCGCGAACGCAGCGGCCGCCAGCGCCGTGTGGACCTGCGGCTCCAGGTTGCGCAGCCACTGGCATTGCACGTCGTCCCATTCGGACGACAGTGGCAGCGCCACCAGCGGCGGCGTGGTGAGCAGCGGGTAGGGCTGGTCGTCATTGGACCAGTCCAGCGTGTAGCGGATGCCCGCCTCGGCCAGCAGGCGCGCCGTGTCGGGCGTCGTGCCCCAGTCCTGGCTGACCCAACCCTGTGGCCGCTTCCCCGTGCACCGGGCCAGGATGTCCAGGGAGCCAGACACATGGGCGCGTTGCTCGTCAAGCGACATGCCAGAGTGCACCATGCGGGTGGACGCCATGCCGTGGCCCAGCCACTCGCAATCCCAGGCGTTGAAAACCTCCACCAGATGCGGCAACCGCTGCACCGCCAGCGCATTGGCGGCCACCGCAGGACGAATGCCGGCCTGCCGCAGGGCCTCGATGACCCGGAAGATGCCCACCCGCAAGCCGTACTCGCGCTGCGACCAGCTGCGGTAATCGGGGGAAAAGCTGCCGAATTCGCCGACCATGCGGGGGTCTCGCCACGCACCTTCGGGGGACATGAATTCCCAATGCTCCAGAAAAAGCACCACGAAGGACGCCAGCCCCGCACCCCCCGGCCACCGGTAGGCAGGTCGGGCAGGAAGCGCCGAGTAATCGTAAAGCGAATGGTCCATCGGACAGAGCCCCCGGGTTGACCCGGGTCGGGTTTGCAACAGTTGACTTGCAGGCACGAACCATGCATAGTCTATTGCAATTGTTCTACTTATGGAACAATATTACTTCCACCACCACGAGGACCCCCATGAACACTTCCACCCCTCTGTCGCGTCGCCTGATTCTCCAGGCGGGTGCCGCCACCGCGGCGCTCGGTGCGCCCGGCCTGCTGCTGGCGCAGACGCGTCCCGTCAAGGTCGGCCTGCTGCACCCGGTCAGTGGTGCACTCGCCTATAGCGGCGGTCAGTCGCGCCTGGGCGGCCAGATGGCGATCGACGAGATCAACGCCGCTGGAGGCATCAAGTCCATGGGCGGCGCCCGGCTCGAGGCCCTGCTGGGCGACTCGCAGTCGCGCCCCGAAATCGGCGTGAGCGAGGTCGAGCGCATGCAGCAAGACGGCGTGGCAGCCTATGTCGGATGCTTCGCCAGTGGCATCGCCCTGCCGGCCACACAGGCCGCCGCCAAATACAACACGCCGTTCCTGATCGACGTCGGGGTCTCGGACGCCATCGTGAGCCGCGGCCTCAAGAACGTGTTCCGCCTGGCCCCCGGCAACGGCAAGTGCGTGGAAGACGCCTTCGCCGGCCTGTCCGAGGTCAACAAGGCGGCCGGCAGCCCGGCCAAGACAGCCGTCATCGTGCACGAAGACTCCGAGTTTGGCACCAGCACCTCCAAGCTGCTGACGGCCAAGCTTTCCAGCATCGGCCTGGAAGTCAAGGAAGTGCTGCCGCACGCCAGCCCGACGCGCGACTTCACCAACCTCGTGCTGCGCATCAAGGCCATCAAGCCCGACATCGTCATCATGAGCAACTACCAGAACGAATACGTGCTGATCGCGCGCACCATCTTCCAGCAGAAGGTCGATCTGGTCGGCATGTTCAGCGTGCTGGGCGGCGGCTTCAACTACAAGTTCATCAAGGAGCAGCCCGACGTGGCACAGCACATGATGGACTTCAACCACTGGTACAGCCCGCGCAACCCGAAGGCGATCGAGATGCGCAAGAAGGTCGAGGCCTCCAACAACCTGTTCACGTTCGAGGTCTATTGCACCTACAACGCGGTCAAACTGTACGCCAGCGCCCTGGAGACCGCGCGCTCGGCCGACAAGGCCTCGGTGATCTCGGCCCTCGAGGCCAGCACCTGGTCCGACCACTTCATGCCGTACGGCCCCACCAAGTTCGTGAACGGCCAGAACCAGGGTGGCCGCGCCGCGCTGCTGCAAGCCTCCAAGACCGACATCGACGTGGTCTGGCCCAACGAATTCGCCGGTGCAAAGCCGGTGTTCCCGCGTCCCAAGTTCAGCTGAACACTCTGGTTCGTTCGTCCGGGTGGGTGCACGGCGCAGCGGCGCCGGCGCCCGCTCCACCTGGGAGATTCCATTGGATCCGACCATCCTGGCGGCAGCCACCATCAATGGCGTGCTGCTCGGCGGCATGTACACGCTGGTGGCATGCGGCCTGACCCTGATTTACGGGGTGCTGCACATCATCAACTTCGCTCACGGCAGCATGCTCATGCTGGCGATGTTCGGCGTCTACTACCTGTTGACCAAGCTGGGGATCGACCCCTACGTGTCCATCGTCGTGATGGTTCCGGCGATGTACCTGTTCGGCTACGTGTTGTACAAGGGCCTGATCGGCCGCCTGGCCCATGGCCGCGACGAGAACATCCTGCTGATCACCCTGGGCCTGTCGATCCTGATCGAGAACCTCGCCCTGTTGTTCTTCAAGGGCGACTCGCGCACCATCTCGGTGTCTTACTCCGACCGCATGATCGAAATCGGGCCCACGCTGGTCGCCTTGCCCAAGCTAATTTCCTTTGTGGTCGCCATCGTGCTGTGCATCGCCTTGGGCCTGTTCATCCAGCACACCGATACTGGCCGCTCGATCCGTGCCGTGGCCAAGGAACGTGTCGGCGCGCGCCTGATGGGCATCGACGTCGACCGCATCTTCGCCATCTCTTACGGTATCGGCCTGGCCACGCTGGGCGCAGCGGCGTGCCTGCTGATGCCGATCTTCTATGTGTCACCGTCCATCGGCCATGTGTTCGTGCTGGTGTCCTTCACGGTGGTGGTCCTCGGCGGCATGGGCAGCTTCACGGGTGCGGCGGTGGGGGGCTTGATCGTCGGCCTGACCGAGTCGTTTGGTGGGCTGTTTCTGGGCGAGAGCCTGGGGCAGATCGGCATCTCGCTGATCTTCATCCTGATCCTGCTGTTCCGGCCGTCCGGGCTGTTCGGGGCGAAATCATGAACTCCACGCTCAAACCCATCCCCTGGAAGCTGCACCTCGGCGTACTCGCCGTGGCCATCGTCTTTCCCTTTGTGTTTCCGTCGAACTTCATGGTGAACTTCGGCGTGATGGCCCTGTTCTACGCCTTCATCGGGCAGTCCTGGAACATCGCCGGTGGTTTCGCGGGCCAGCTGTCCTTCGGGCATGTGGCATTTTTCGGGGTTGGCGCCTACGCATCGACAATCCTGCAGATGCGCTACGGGTTTTCGCCCTGGCTGGGCCTGCCGGCGGCGGCCCTCGCGGGCGCGGTGGTGGGCGGCATCATTGCGGTGCTGGCCTTTCGCGCCGGCCTGAAGGGCTCCTACCTCGCACTGATAACGCTGGCGTTTGCCGAGGTGCTGCGCATCGTTGCAAACTCGATCAGCATCACCGGCGGCGGTCTGGGCATGCTGATCCCGATGAAAGCCAGCGTTGCCAATTTCCAGTTTACCGAGCGCATCGGCTTCTACTTCCTGATTCTGGTGCTGACGGCCGGCTCCATCGCGCTGGCTGAATGGTTGCGGCGCTCGCGCTTTGGCGCCCAGCTGGCAGCGATCCGCGAAAACGAAGACTCCGCCAAGGCGCTGGGTATCGACGTATTCGCCGAAAAGGTCAAGGTGATGGTGATCTCGGGTGCCATCGGCGGTATGGGTGGCTGCTTCTTTGCCCAGTACTTCCTCTATATCGACCCGCTGGTCGTTTTTGGCGTCGACAAGTCGGTCGAGATGCTGCTGGTCAGCATGATCGGCGGCGCTGGCACGGTCTATGGCCCGCTGGTCGGCTCGGTGCTGCTCGCACTGATCAGCGACGTGACACGTGACCTGACCCAAATCCAGGGCCTGTCGCTGGTGCTGTATGGCGGCCTGCTGGTGGTCATCATCGCCTATCTGCCCAACGGCCTGATCGACCTGTTCAAACGCCGCACACCCTCACCACGGAAGCGCGACTGATGCTCAAAGTCACCGGACTGACCAAGATCTTCGGCGGCCTGCGCGCGGTCGACAACGCCTCCCTGCAAGTCGATGAAGGGCGCATCGTCGCGCTGATCGGGCCCAATGGCGCGGGCAAGACGACCCTGTTCGCCTGCATTGCCGGCTTTCTCCCGGTGAACAGCGGACGGGCCGAGTTGCTGGGCCAGGATATCACCGGCATGCCGGTGCACAAGATCGCGCGCGCCGGCATGGTGCGCACCTTTCAAATCACCCAACCCTTCGCCAAATTGACGGTGCACGAGAACATTGCCGTCGGCGCCTATCAGAAGTACCCGGATCGCCAACAGTCCTGGGACCATGCGCGCGCCATCGCACGCCAGGTGGGCATGGAGCACATGCTGGCCCAACCCGCGGCCGACCTGACCGTGGCCGGGCGCAAGCGCCTCGAACTGGCCCGCGCGCTGGCCACATCGCCGCGTCTGCTGCTGCTCGACGAGGTGATGGCCGGGCTGAACCCTTCCGAGATCCTGGAAATCATCGCCATCATCCGCAAGATCCGCGATAGCGGCGTCACGGTGCTGCTGATCGAGCACGTGATGCATGCCGTGATGAGCCTGTCAGACCATATCCATGTGCTGTCCTACGGCAAGATCATCGCCCAGGGCTCGCCGCAAGAGGTTGTCAACAACCAGGCCGTCGTTGAAGCCTACCTCGGCCGCGGCAGCAAGGCCCCGCCGACTGGCGTCGCGGTGGCGGGAGGCACCCATGCTTGAGATCCGCCAACTGCGTGCCGGTTACGGCAGCATCGAGATCCTGCGCGGCATCGACCTGGACGTCGGCAAAGGCGAGATCGTCGCAGTGCTGGGCAGCAACGGCGTGGGCAAGTCCACGCTGAACAACAACATCTCGGCCCTGTACCGCCCGTTCTCCGGATCGATCCGTTTCGAAGGCCAGGAACTGGTGGGCCTGAGCTCCACCGCGATCGTGCGGCTCGGCGTGATCCATGTACCCGAGGGGCGCCGCGTGTTCCCGAACATGAACGTGCGCGAAAACCTCGAACTCGGCGGGCAGGTGCGCGGCCGCGCACGGCGCGCCCAGAACCTGGAGAAGATCGTGGCGATCTTCCCGCGGCTGAAAGAGCGATTCAAACAGTTGGCTGGCACCCTGTCGGGCGGCGAGCAGCAGATGCTCGCGATCGGTCGCGGCCTGATGGCCGAGCCCGAACTGCTCATCATGGACGAGCCCTCGCTGGGGCTGTCTCCGCTGCTGGTCGAGGAACTGTTTGCCCTGATCCAGCGCATCAACCGCGAAGGCCAGTCGATCCTGCTCATGGAGCAGAACGCAGTGCAGACGCTGGCCATCGCCCACCGCGGCTACATCATCGAGAACGGCATGGTGGCCATGCAAGGCGCTGCCACCGACCTGGCGAACGACCCCGACCTGCGCAAGAACTACCTCGGTCTCTGACCCATGAGCACACTGCCCGCCTCCGAGATGCACGGCCGCCGCGCGCTGGTCACCGGCGCGGGCTCGGGCATCGGCATGGCCGCGGCGCGCGCACTGCTGCGGCAAGGTGCACAGGTGGCGGCCGTGGTGCAGGACGTCACCCAGGAGGCGCTGGCGCGGGAGCAACTGCCCCACGCCGTCATCCTGCTCCAGGACCTGCGCGACGATGCCGGCTGCGCCAGTCTGCCCCAGCGCGCCGCCACTGCCCTGGGCGGCCTCGATGCCCTGGCCTGCTGTGCCGGTATCTTCTTCAAGAAAGGGTCGGACGATACCCACCTGGACGAATGGCGACAGACCCTGGAGCTCAATCTCAGCAGCACCTTCGTACTCACCCGCGCTGCCATCGCCCACATGCGCCAGGCACGCACGGGCGATGCCAGCGTGGTGGTGATCACGAGTCAGATCGGGCTGGTCGGCCATGCGCGTGGCGCCGCTTATGCAGCCTCCAAAGCCGGCCTCAACGGCATGGTCCGCTCGCTGGCACTCGAGTGGGCCGACCAGGGCATTCGGGTCAATGCCGTCGGGCCCGGCCCGGTCGAGACCGCGATGGTCGCCAGCACCCTGGCCGACCCGGCTGCGCTGGTCGCCATGCGCCAGAGCATCCCGATGGCGCGACTGGGCCAGCCGGGCGAGATCGCCGAGCTCGTCAGCTTCCTGCTGTCCGCCCGGGCCTCCTTCATCACCGGCCAGGTGGTGTGCGCCGACGGTGGCTTCACCGCCCGCTGAGACTCGCCTGGTTGCGCCTATGTCTGCCACACCACTGTCCACACTCGCCCATGTGGTCCGCAGCAAGAATGCAGGGCCGACCGTGCTGACCATCGACATCTTCTTCAACGATGCGCAGGCCTACGCGCGCGCCGCCTCCAGCGCGCAACTGTCGGAGGCTGCCGTGGCGGCGCTCTATCAGCGTGCGGCCCGCGATGTGCGGCGCACCTTGCTGCCGTCGATCCAGGCCATGAAATTCTCGATGCCGCGGCGCATCTGCGCCGGCGACCCCGGTGACGGTGACGTGTACGGCGCGCAGCAGCACGCGGCACTGCTGGGGGTCGCGGTGTGAGCGCCGCGCCGGGCCGCCCCCAGCAAGCTCGCACCGCAGTGCGCAGCACGAAGGTCTACCCATGAGCGCCACCGAACGCTTGTTGCGCACGCACCGGCCCGCCGACGGCCCGTTGCGCATCCTGGCGGCATCCGGGCAGCTCGGTTATGGGATTCCCGCCGAGTCCCTGGAGCACGGCGTGTTGCGCCAGCCGCATTTCATCGGCTGCGACATGGGCTCGATCGACCCCGGGCCGTACTACCTGGGCTCGGGCACCATGGCCGCGCCCGCAGCGATGGTGCGGCGCGACCTGGAGCTGGTGCTCGTCGCCGCCCGCAGGCTGGATGTGCCCCTGGTGATCGGCAGCGCCGGCACGGCGGGCGCCGCGCCCCAGCTCGATGCCACGGTCGACCTGATCCGTGCCATCGCGCTCGACAAAGGCCTGCACTTTCGCCTGACCACCGTCCACAGCGATCTGCACCCTGACCAAGTGCTGGACGCACTCGCCCGCGGGCAGCTCGAACCGATCGGCCCAATGCCCCTGCCCAGCGCTGCCGACGTGCTGCGATGCAGCCATATCGTCGGTCAATGCGGCACCGAGACGCTGGCGCGGGCCCTGCAAACCCCGACCGACGTGCTGGTCGCCGGCCGCGCCTGCGACACCGCCATCTTTGCCACGCTGCCCGAGATGCTGGGCTACCCTGCCGGCCTGTGCCTGCACATGGCCAAGATCGTCGAATGCACCTCGCTGTGCTGCCGTCCGTCCGGCCGCGACGCGATGCTGGCCGAGCTCAGCATGGACAGCTTCACCCTGGAGAGCATGAATTCCCTGGCCCATGCGACACCGGCATCGGTGGCGGCCCACGCGCTCTACGAGCAGGCCGACCCGCTGGAGGTCGACGAGCCCACGGGTACCCTCTTGTTGCACGATGCCCGTTACGAAGCGCTCGATGCCCACCGCACACGCGTCAGCGGCGCTGGCTTTCGCAGGCGTGCCCGCGCCACACTCAAGATCGAGGGTGCAGCGCCGGTCGGCGAACGCTGCGTGCTGCTGGCCGGCGTGGCCGACCCGACCCTGCTGGCCCAACTGCCCCAGGCGCTGGCCACGGTAGAACACCGCGTACGCCAGCTCGTGCCGGGTGCCTGGGCCTTCCACAGCCACATCTACGGTCAGGGTGCGGTCGCACCGCTGCCCCGCGAGCGGCACAGTCGCCACGAAGCCGGGCTGGTGCTCGAGTTCCTGGCGCCACAAGCCGACCTGGCCCGCACGGCCGCCGGCGTGTTCAAGCAGAACCTGCTGCACTTGTCCTACCCCGGGCGCGTCAGCACGGCCGGCAATCTGGCTTTTGCCTTCACGCCCAGCGAGATCGATGCCGGAACTGCCTACCGGTTCGTGCTCTACCATGTGATGCACGAGGCGCCGCTGCAGGACATCTTCCAGGTCCGCCAGCACGCCATCGGCATCCGGCACTGACACGCCATGAATCCGACGTTGCCATTGCCCAAATACCACCAGATCTACCTGGTGCTGCGCGAACAATTGCGCGAAGGCCAGTTCGCTGCTGGGCTGCCGCCGGAAATGGCCCTGAGCAAGCAGTTCGGTGCTGGCCGCGTGACCGTGCGCCGCGCACTGGAACAACTCGCTGCAGAGGGCCTCATCATCCGCCAGGCAGGGCGCGGCACCCGGCCCACCCCGCCGACGGCCGCAGAGTCGTCGCCGCACCGCGCTGCGACGGGCGCAAAGACCTCCCGGCTGGCGGGCCTGCTGGGAAAGATCGTCAGCATGAGCCTGCGCACCTCCGTCAAGGTGCTGGAATGGCGCACCATCCAGGCGCCACCGGATGTGGCGCAGGCGCTTCAGATTCCGATCGGTGCCAAGGTCAAGAAGGGCGTGCGCCGGCGCAGCCTGCCGGAAGGGCCGGTGTCGCACATCACCACCTACGTTCCGGAAGACCTGGCCAGCCAGTTCGGCCGCAGTGCGCTGACACGCAAGCCGATCCTGCGTCTGATCGAGGAATCGGGCGTTGAGCTGGGCCGCGCGCACCAGACCGTCACGGCCCGCCAGGCCGACGCTGCCGTGGCCGCCGAGCTGGACGTGGCGGTGGGCACGGCCCTGCTGGCCGTTCGCCGACTGGTGTTCGACGCCAACGGCAAGCCGGTGCAATGGCTGCATGGCCTCTACCGGCCCGATCGGTATGAATACCAGATGGAGATCTCGCAGGTCGGCAGCAGCGATGCCACGATCTCGGTCAAGGAGAACCTGTCCGGCTGACCCGCCGGCACCGTCGCACAAAGTCCCCCACGCATTCGCATGACAACCCCACTTGCCTCCCTTGCTGCCAGCACGCTGGCCCAGAAGCTGATCGCCCGCGCGAGCGGCCGTGCACAGGTGCAAGCTGGCGAGATCGTCAACTGCCGGGTCGACATGGCCATGTTCCACGACTCCTCGGGCCCACGCAGGCTCAAGCCCATGCTGGAGGAACTCGGTGCGCAGATCTGGGACAAATCGCGCGTGGTGCTGGTCATGGACCATTACGTACCTGAAACCAACGAGGAGTCGCGCCGTATCGTGCGCATCGCGCGTGACTGGGCGCGCGAGCAGGCACTGCCCCATGTCTATGACAGCCAGGGCATCTGCCATGTGGTGGTGCCGCAGGGGGGCCATATCCGGCCGGGCATGTTCTGCGTGGGCGGCGATTCGCACTCGCCCACCGGCGGGGCTTTCGGCGCCTACATGTTCGGCATCGGAGCCACCGAGATGCTGGGCGTGGTGGTGACTGGCGAGATCTGGCTGCGGGTTCCCGAGACCATCGCGATGCACTGGTCGGGGCAGCTCGGCGCCGGGGTATGCGCCAAGGACATGATGCTGGCGATGATTGCGCGCTTCGGCATGAACGGCGCCAACTACCAGGCGGTCGAGTTCACCGGTGCGGCGGTGCGCGCGCTGCCAATGCAGGAGCGCATGACCCTGTGCAACATGAGCGCTGAACTCGGCGCCCAGACCGGGCTGGTGGCGCCAGACGCCACCACACGCGCATGGCTGGCGCAGCGACCCGGTGGCGATCGACACGTCGAGCCCGCAGGCCTGGCATCGGACCCTGGCAGCGTCGATGTGCAGCACAACTTCGACGCCGACACACTCAGCCCGCAGCTCGCGGCACCGCACAGCCCAGCCCACGGTGTGGCGATTGCCGACCATGCAGACACCCGCATCGACATCGCCTACATCGGCGCCTGCACGGGCGCCAAGCTCGACGACCTGCGCTTTGCCGCCCGGGTGCTGCGCGGGCGCAAAGTGGCGGCAGGCGTGCAACTGCTGGTCGCGCCGGCCAGCCTGCAGGACCGCGCGCAGGCCGAACTGGAGGGCACGCTGCAGGCCCTGACCGATGCCGGAGCGTCGATCCTGCCCAGCGCCTGCGGCGCCTGCGCCGGGTATGGCACGAGTTTCGGCGAAGGGCAGACCGTGATCTCCAGCACCGCGCGCAACTTCAAGGGCCGCATGGGCCCGGTCAGCACGCGCGTCTTCCTGGGTTCGGCCTATACCGTGGCCGCGGCAGCGCTTTGCGGACGCATCACCGACCCGCGCGAGGTGGTGCAATGACCGTGGCCCAGGCCCCCGGTGCTGCAACCCTATGGCACACGATCTGGCATGTCGGCGCCGACGTCGACACCGACGCGCTGGCGCCAGGCGCCTACATGCACCACGGCATCGAGACCATCGCGCAACACTGCCTGGAAAACCTGGCGCCGCGCTTTGCCTCACAAGTACGCCGCGGCGACGTGCTCGTGGCAGGGCCCAATTTCGGCATCGGCTCCTCGCGCGAGCAGGCCGCCTCGGCTTTGGTGCACCTGGGCGTTGCAGCGGTCATCGCGCCCAGCTATGGCGGCCTGTTCTTCCGCAATGCCTTCAACCTGGGCCTGCTGCTGCTGACCTGCCCGCAGGCCGAGGCGCTGCGCGACCAGACCCGTCTGGCGATCGAGGAGCCGCTCCTGGCCCTGCGCCTGCCCGACGGCATCCGCCTGCCCTGTGCACCGGTACCCGAATTCCTGCTGCAGATGGCCCGCGCCGGCGGCCTGCTGCCCCAGCTCAAGCAGCGCCTGGCTGCGCTGCGACCCTGACATCCACCCGGAACTCCGACCATGACCCCTTCCCTGGCCCCTTCTTCCTCGCTGCCGGCAGGCACGCTGCATGTGCCGGTTGCAATCGTGGGCGCAGGCGCCTGTGGGCTGGTGACCGCGCTGTCGCTGCGCAACGCCGGCATCGACTGCGTGGTGCTCGAACGCGACGCCCAGCCCAGCGGCTCCACTGCCCTGTCCTCCGGCCTGATCCCCGCCTGCGGTACCCGGATGCAGCGCGCCTTGGGCATATCCGACAGCGTCGAGCTGTTGTCCAGCGATATCGCCGCCAAGTCGCACGGAACGGCCGCACCCCATCTGGTGCAGGCCTATGCCCGCGCAGTCGGCCCGGCGATCGACATGCTGGCCAGCCAACATGGCGTGGACTTCCATGTGCAGCAGGGTTTCCTGTATCCAGCTCACAGCGTCTTGCGCATGCACTCGGTGCGCGAGAAAACCGGCGCCGCTCTGGTGGCCAGCCTCGATCGCGCGGCGCAGGCGGCGGGCGCAGACCTCATCACCCAGGCCACGGTGCGCACCCTGTGGGTCGACGATGCCGGTCGCGTTTCGGGCGTGTCGTTCGAACGGCCCGACGGCAGCGTCGAACACCTGGCCTGCGACGCGCTGATACTGGCCTGCAACGGCTTCGGCGGCAATGCAGAGATGGTGCGCGATATGCTGCCCGAGATGCGCGATGCGCCTTTCGCGGGTCACACCGGCAACGATGGCAGTGCCATCGCCTGGGGTCGGGCACTGGGCGCACGGCTGGCCGACCTGGGGGCGTATCAGGGACACGGCTCCTGGGCTACGCCGCATGGCGCTCTCATCAGCTGGGCCATGGTGATGGAAGGCGCCATCCAGATCAACCGGCTGGGCGAGCGGTTTCACCGCGAGACCGACGGCTATTCCGAAGCCGCCGTGAAGGTGCTGGCCCAGCCCGGTGGGGTGGCCTGGTATGTCATGGACGCGCCCTTGCTGGCGTTGGCGCGCAGCTTTCCCGACTTCGTGGCAGCCGAGGCCGCCGGTGCGCTCAAGACCTGCACCGACGCCGCTGCGCTGGCCGCTCTGATCGGCGACGCCGACCCCGCCGTGGTGGCGCACAGCTGTGCCACAGCCCCCCGGCGGCCTCTGGAGGCGCCGTTGCATGTGGTCAAGGTGACCGGCGCGTTGTTCCACACCCAGGGCGGGCTCGACATCGACGAACACTGTCGCGTGCTGCGCGAGGACGGCAGCCCCTTCCCCAACCTGCTGGCCGCCGGCGGTGCCGCACGCGGTGTGTCGGGCAACGCCGTCTGGGGCTACCTGTCGGGCAACGGCCTGCTGAGCGCGGTGGGCGGTGGCGCGATCGCAGCGCAAACCGTCACGCAGATGCTGAAGCCATGAGTGCCCAGACATCACCCGATGGCGCAAGCCTACCCACCTCGCTGCCGCAACGGCTGGCCGAGAATCGCCCGCTGCTGGCACCTGGCATCTATGACGCACTCACGGCACTGATAGCCGAGCAGGCCGGCTTCGAGGCGCTGTACCTGTCCGGGGCCTCGATCGCCTACACCCGGCTGGGCCGCTCGGATGTCGGCCTGACCACCTTCACCGAAGTCGAGGACACGCTGGCGCGCATCACCGAGCGCGTTCGCACACCCGTCATCGTCGATGCCGACACCGGATTCGGCAACGCGCTCAACCTGCAGCGCACCGTGCGCGGCATGGAGCGCGCAGGCGCGGCCATGATCCAGCTCGAAGACCAGGGCTTTCCCAAGCGCTGCGGCCACCTCGACGGCAAGACTGTGGTCAGCACAGCCGAGATGTGCGGCAAGCTGCGGGCGGCACTCGACGCGCGGCGCAGCGCCGAGACACTGATCCTCGCCCGCACCGATGCGCTGGCCATCGAAGGCCTGGACGCCGCGCTCGACCGCGCCGAGGCTTACCTCGCCTGTGGCGTCGACGCCCTGTTCATCGAAGCGCTGCGCACCCCCGAACAGATGGACACCGCCTGCCAGCGTTTTGCCCACCGCATTCCGCTGCTGGCCAACATGGTCGAAGGCGGCAAGACGCCCATACAAAGCGCTGCGGACCTGGGCCAGCGGGGCTTTCGCATCGTGATCTTTCCCGGCGGCACGGCGCGCGCGGTGGCGCACCGGCTGCAGCGCTACTACGGCTCGCTGCGGCAGCACCAGACCACGGCGCCGATGCGCGGCGAGATGCTCGATTTCGACCAGCTCAACGCGTTGATCGGAACACCGGAGCTGATGGCGCTCGGGCAGTCCTACGACGCATCCAAGCCCGCCTGATGCACCCGTCGGCCGCTGCGCAGGCAGCGCTGTCGGTCAGGCGCGCGGCTGAACGTGGCGCGACACCCATAACCCCAGCAGCACCAGGGCGCCTGCGCAGAAAGTGAAACTGGTGGCCAGCGCGCCCTGGTCCAGGCTGAGGCCCACTATCCAGACGCCGATCGATTGGGTCAGAAACAACACACACGCAAACAGCGTGACCGCCGCGCCGCGCGCCTCGGGTGCCATCTGGGTAGCCTGGGTCTGCAGCGTGTTGTGCAGCATGTACAGCCCGACCCCGGTCAGGAAGCAGGCCAGTGCACCCACCGCGGCACCGCTGCCCCAGGCCAGGAGCAGGAATCCGGATGCCAGCAGACTGGCGCCGCAAAGCGCCAGGCCGCGCTCGCCCAGCAACCCGAGCCAACGGCGCGCGAACTGGCTGTAGGCCAGCCCGCCCACGGCCCACAACACCATCGCGGTGCCGGCCTCTGACAGCGAGAAACCAAAGGCGTCCACCAGGCGGCTCGGTACAAAAGCCAGCGCGCCATAGGCCAGCGCGCCTTCGAAGGCGGTGACCGCCAACACCCAGCGCACGCGTGGCAGTTGCAGCAGGCGGCGGTTGTTGCGCAGGTAATCGGCCAGCGACCCGCTCGCCGCCGCCGCCGCACCGGCCTGGCGCACATGCCACAGCAGCACGGTGCCTGCCACCAGAAAAATGCCGGCCAGTACCAGGAACGCAGGGCGCCAGCCGAAGTTCTGCGCCGCGAAGCCGCCAAACCACTGCCCGGCCATCATGCCCAGCAAGGTCGCGCCCGAGAAACGCGCCAGAGTTTCCTGGCGTCGCTCGTAGGCCACGCGGTCACCGATCCAGGCGATCGCCAGCGGCACGATGCCGGCTGCCGACGCCCCCATCAGCGTACGGCCCAGCACCAGCCCTGGCAGCGAGGTGGCGAAGGCGGTCAACAGGCTGAATGCCGCACAGGCGAAGGTGGCGCCCACGATCACGCGCAATTTGCCGACCCGGTCGCCCATGGGGCCATAAAAGAATTGCATCACGCCATAGGCAATCGCAAAAGCCGAGATCACGGCTGACGCATCGCCGGTGCTGACCTCGAATTCGCGGCCCAGCGCGATCAGCATCGGATCGCAGATCCGCATCGACGCCGTGCTGCCGAAAGCGGCCAGCGCAACCGGCCACAGGGTCATGGTGCTGTTGAAAGGCCGAAGTCTGCGGCCAGAGCGGCACCGGGGTAATGAAACCCGACCGGACCATCGGGCAGTGCGTGTATGTACTGGTGCACCAGCGGATCCGTGCTGCGGCGGATCTCGTCGACTGTGCCCTGCTGCACCACACGACCGCTGTCCAGCACGATCACATGGTCGGCGATGGCCAGCGTCTCGGTGATCTCGTGCGACACGAGGATACAGGTCAGACCCATCGAATCGGTCAGCTGGCGGATCAACCCGGCGATGGTGCGCAGCGAAATCGGGTCGAGGCCGGAAAAAGGTTCATCGACCATGACCAGCTCGGGGTCCAGCGCGATCGCGCGTGCCAGCGCGATGCGCCGCGCCATTCCGCCCGACACTTCGCTGGGCATCAGATCGCGCGCTCCACGCAGGCCCACCGCATGCAACTTCATCAGCACGATGGTGCGGATCAGTGCCTCGGGCAGTTTCGAGTGCTCGCGCAGCGGAAAGGCCACGTTGTCGAAGACATTGAGGTCGGCAAACAGCGCGCCGAACTGGAACATCACGCCCATGCGCCGGCGTACGGCATACAACTGCGCGCGGTCCATCGGCGTGATGTCCTGGCCATCGAAGCGCATTTCGCCCGCGCGGGCACGGTACTCACCACCGATGATGCGCAGGGTCGTGGTCTTGCCGCCGCCCATTGGCCCGATAAGGGCCGTGACCTTGCCGCGCGGCACCGTCAGCGACAGGCGGTCGAGCGTCAGGGCGTCGCCGTAGCCGAAGCTCAGGTGGCGAATCTCGACAAGAGGAGGTGGTGACGCGGCGCGCATGGAGGACATCTGCGGGCCTGGCCCGGCACCGCCATCATAGGCCATGCCATTCCTCCACGCGGTCAACGCCTGCGCGCGATCGCCCGTGACTAGAACATCCCCAAGGCCAGACCGGTCGCGAGCGCCTCGCCGAGTTCTTCGCAGGTGTGCAACTGCTGCGCATCCATCTGCTTCGGCGCGAGGATCGCTTGCGGCGTCTGGGCATGGGTGCACACGATCAGTGGCTCGGCCACCTTGCGCAGGCGCCAGCCGGTGGCAATACGCTCGACTTGGCGCACGGCGTTGCTGCCGTCGCTGCCGGCACACACCATCAGTGCGTACGGCCGGGCCTGGATGCGGTCCAGAACCGCGTAGTAGCTGCGGTCGAAGAAGTCCTTCATCAGGCCCGCGATTGCGGCGAGCGTCTCCGGGGTGGCCCACAGGTAGGCCTGCGCGGCCAGCACATCGGCCGGCCCGGCTTCGTGGGCCGGCAACAGCCGCACCCCCACACCCGAGGCACGCCGGGCGCCGCGCTCGGCGGCCAGCGCCATCTGCCTGGTGCCACCTGTCGTCGAGTGGTACACAATCAGCAAGGTTGGGAGAGCGGAATCTGTCACGTCGCGAACGGATGCGGGAAGATTTTCAGCATACCACTGCACCCGCGCTACGCGCCTTTCACTTGCCCTGCCCTGCCACGATGCAACTCCTTCCCGCTCTGCGCACGCTGATCGAAGCGCACCTGCGCCGGTTCGAGGTGCAGACAGCCACGCCCGCCGGTCACCGGCGGGCCGCAGTCGCACTGGCCGTGGTGCACGAGGGCATGGGCGCCGGCCTGGCCGGCCTGCCTGAACCCGCCACCTGGAGCACGCAGGCCGCACTGATCCTCACCCGTCGCCACGTGTCGCTGGCCAGCCATGGCGGGCAATGGGCCCTGCCGGGCGGCCGGATGGACGACGGCGAGACGCCCGAGCAGACCGCCCTGCGCGAGCTGGCCGAAGAAGTCGGTCTGGTGCTGGAGCCCAACACGGTCCTGGGCCGGCTGGATGACTTCGTCACCCGCTCCGGCTACGCCATCACCCCGGTCGTGGTCTGGGGTGGTGAGGGACGCGGGCTGCTAGCCAATCCGGGCGAGGTCGACCGCATTCACCGCATACCGGTTGGCGAATTCATGCGCACCGATGCCCCGTGGCTGGATCCGATCGAGGACAGCATCCACCCGGTGCTGCGCATGCCGGTCGGCGACAGCTGGATCGCGGCGCCTACCGCGGCCATGCTCTACCAGTTTCGCGAGTGGTGCATCGGCGGGCGTCCCACCCGGGTGGCGCATTTCGAGCAACCGCTGTTCGCCCGGAAATAAGACCCAGGTTGACGCCAGACCCTTGAATCGGCCGCTGCGCGCACCATCTGTTCAGCCTGCACCCATCCATTGAAGCCTGCGCTTCCTGATCCTTTCCATGCCCGTTCTGACCGTCCTTTTGCTTTCCCTGGGTCTGCATGCCGCCATCGGCTGGAGCCTTGCCGCCGACCTGTCTGCCTTCGGCGCGGGCTGGGGCCGTGGCGTGTGGGCCTTGTTGCTGCTGTCTGCCGTGCTGTTGCCTGCCGGCTTCCTGATGCGTCGGCGCGCCGGGGTGTTGCTGGGCCGCGTGCTCAACGGCATCGGTTTTGCGTTCATGGGGCTTTTTTCGTCGTTGTTCGTTTTCACGATGCTGCGCGAGCTGGTGTTGTTGCCGGCAATGGCCTGGTCATGGATCCGGCCGGCCGCGCTGGACCTGGCCGCGTGGCGCAGCGACAGTGCAGCGGCCGTGGCCATGCTGGCATTGGCGGTGACTGCCTGGGGCTACCTGAACGCCCGCCGCACGGCGACAGTGGTGCGCATCGACATTCCGGTGCCCGGCCTGCCCGAGGCCTTGCACGGCTTCAGCATGGCGCAGATCAGCGACATCCACGTCGGACCGACCATCCGCACCCGCTACCTGCAGCGCATCGTGGCGCGCGTGAATCAGCTGGATGCCGACCTGGTGGCCATCACCGGCGACCTGGTCGACGGCAGCGTGCGCGACCTGGCAGGGCATGTGGAACCGCTGCGGGGCTTGAGTTCCACGCATGGCACCTTCTTTGTCACCGGCAACCACGAGTACTACTCGGGCGTCGAGCCCTGGCTGGCGGTGCTGCGCGGCCTGGGGGTGCAGGTGCTGCTGAACGAGCATGTGGTGATTCACCACCATAACGGCAACCAGGACACCGAGCATGCGATGGTCGTGGTGGCGGGTGTCACCGACTTCGGCGCCCACCATTTCGACGAAAGCCACCGCAGCGATCCGCACCGGGCCATCGCCGATGCGCCACTGCAAGCCGTATTCAAGCTGCTGCTGGCGCACCAGCCACGCAGCGCGCCCATGGCGGCCGCGGCGGGCTTTGATCTGCAGCTGTCCGGCCATACCCACGGTGGGCAGTTCTGGCCCTGGAACCACTTTGTGCGGCTGCAGCAGCCCTTCACGGCGGGCCTGCACCGGCTGCAGACGCTGTGGGTGTATACCAGCCGCGGAACCGGCTACTGGGGTCCACCGAAGCGCTTCGGCGCGCCGTCCGAGATCACGCACCTGCGGCTGGTACCGGCACCCTCCTGACATCGGCCTGCAGGCAACTGCGGGCTCAGGCAGACCCGGAAGCGTCACCCCGTCGCTGGCGGGCCCGCTGCGCGGCCGGAACCCCCAGTTGCGGGTGCAGCTTTCCAGCCACGGCCCAGGCACCCAGCAGCCCCAAACCCGCCGCCGCAAAAACGCCCGCCACCGGCGAAAACTGCAGAACCACCCAGGCGACGGCAGGCCCGACGATGCCCGATACATCGCGAAACGTGGAATACACCGCCGACATCTCCGTGCGCTGCGACGGTTTCACGGACATCATGAACGGCAGGCCGCCGCAGATGTCGAGCAGCACCATGAAGTAGGCACCGAGCACCAGCAGCACGATCGCCACCCAGGGCCAGGGCGACAGCAGGGTCGCCAGCACAAACAGCAGGCCCGACATCAGAAAACCGGTGCGCACGGCATGGCGCACCGAATGGCGCTGTATCCAGACGAGCATCACGGGTGCGAAGAATGCGCCCACGCTGACCAGCGAGGTCGTCGTGCCGCCCACCTGGTCGCCCAGGCCTTGCTGCACCGCGAAGATGCCGATGTACACCACGAACACCCACCAGCCGCAGGAGCGCATCAGCGCAAAGTACCAGCCCGACACCAGGCGAGGCTGGGCCAGAAAGCGGCCCAGATAGGCGAGCGGAAACGGGGACGCCTGCCGACCTGCCATGCTGACAGGGGTGCGGCTCACTCCGGTCCACCAGAACGCGGCCAGCATCGTCAACGCAGCGGCAGCCACCAGCACAAATGGTGCACCGTGCCACAGCGGCAGCAGCCAGACACCGAGCACTGGCCCGACAGTCCAGCCAATGCCGCCGTAAAACAGGCGCCGTGACTCCAGCCGACCCAGATCCGTCTTGGGAATGCTGTCGAGCACGTAGGCGTTGAAGCACACGAAGATGCCCGCCATGGCGACGGCGTGGCACAGCAGCGCCAGTGTGGTGGCCTTGCCGCCGACGATGCCGAACAGTGCCGCCAGCACGTAGAAGCCCACCCCCATCGCGTACACCCAGCGCCGCGGGATATGGCGCACCATGGCCGGTACCGACAGCGCGGTGAGGAGCGACAGGACGCCAATGCCCAGGTACCACTGCGACACGACGACCGCGTCGCCCCAGGCGCGGTACATCAGCAGCGGATAGACCGACAGCATGGTGCCCCGCACCATCGCGTCAAACGCCGAGATGAATGCAAAGGCGCGGATTCCTGGCGCTTCGCTGCGGCGCCGCACCAGCGAGCGGAGTTGCAAATGCATCACCCTCAGCACTGCAGCCTGCCCTTCAGGCAGCGAAGCCGGCCGGCATGTGCTGCTGCAGCCGGTTGACCGACAGGCGCCGGATGGTGGCGCCAACGGCCGGGTACTGCGCAGCCAGCACATCGGCCAGTCCGGCCTCGAAGCACGCTCCGGTGAAGCCGGGCGCCATGGTGCAGCCGAACAGCGCATGGCGCCCGCCCGGCAGCAGGCATCCGGCCTGCCAGACGCCGGCCGGCACCACCTGCTGCACGCGCTGACCCGCCAGCGGATCGGACCCCATCAAGACCTCCTCTGCGCGGCCATCCGGATGCAGCAGATACAGCACGAAGGGGTCGCCGCCATAGACATGCCAGACCTCGTCGTGGCGCAGCCGATGGAAACACGACACGCTGCGCGGGCTGTCGGCATACAGGCCCAGCATGGCCGTGCCTGCCGGCGGCCGTACGTCTGCGGCGGCGCCCGAACGCCAGGTGCTGCGGTACAGGGTGCCTTCGACCGGCAGGCGCGCAAAGCGGTAGTGGCGCAGCAGCGCGGCCGTATCCGGATGCACCGCGCAGCCGTCGAACTGGTCCACGGCGATGACATCCAGAACCGCCTGCGCATCCAGCGGCCCGTATAGGTGCGGAAAGGTTTGCGCTGCATCGGGCGCCGGCGCCTGCCCGACCACCGGCAGGCTGGCCGGTGCCTCGTAACGAAGCGGCGCTGTCAGCAAGGTGGGATCGACGACCAGCAGCACCAGGGCGCTCTGGTCCGGATAAAAGGCATCGAGGACAGGCCGGACCTGGTGCGCACACGACAGGTGGATGAAACCTTCGGTGTCCAGGCTCGGCGCACGGTAAACGCCCGCCGCCAGGGCTGCATCGGCGTCGGCGCGGGTACAGATATGAAAGATACAAGCGTCAGGGGCAGGGCTGGATGGCATGGTCGGGCTGCAGGGCAGACGGATGCAAAAAGAGGTTCAGTGACTGTACAGCCAGGGCACATCGATCAAACGGCGGCCCAGCACCCGCAGGGCGAGGTCGCGGCCGAACTCGACCAGACCGCGCGCATGGAAGATCTGCCCGTTGCGGATCGCCCGCGCCTGGACACGGCGGTTGCGCTGCCAGCGCCGGTTGGCATAGCGGTACAGCACGGCGCCCACATCGGCATCCGCACCGGCCAACAGGTGGCCGAGCTCTGCGGCGTCCTCGATCGCCATGCCGGCACCCTGCGCCAGGTAGGGGCGCATGGGATGGGCTGCATCGCCCAGCAGGGCCACCCGGCCGCGGGCCTGCTGGCGGGGCCCGGTCATGGGCGGGCGATCGCACAGCACCCACATGCGCCAGTGGTCGATGGCATGCACCAGCTCCTGCAGGGGGCTGGCCATGCCGGTCAGCGCAGCGCGCAAGGTTGCGGCATCGGCGCCATGGTCCCAGCCATCGAGCGGCAGCGCACTGCTGTCGGGTGCTGCCGGCAAGGACGCATGAAGGATGCCCACCACATTGAGCCACTGGCCCTGGCGCACCGGATACTGCACCACATGCAGGCGGTGCCCCATCCAGACCGTAACGTGTTGGCTGCGCAGTGGCTGGGGCAGCGTGGCCTGCGGCACCATCGCGCGGTACGCCACATGCCCGGTGACCCGCGGCATGCCGTCATCCAGCAGCCACTGGCGAACCGCACTCCACAGGCCGTCTGCGCCGATCAGCGCGTCGGCCTCGTGCCAGTCACCGGCGCGGGTCCGGGCGCGCACCTGGGCCTGGCTCTGGCTGAAGCCACGCAGTTCGCTGTGCAACTGCAGGCTGGCACCCGCCTGCGCCTGCACGGCGGCCAGCAACAGGCTGTGCAGATCGGCCCGGTGGATGGTCGCATAGGGCGCACCGTAGCGCGCAACCGCCGTGGAGCCGAGTGGCAACCTGCCGAGCTCGTTGCCCGTCACGGCACTGCGAATCTGCAGATGGGTGGGAAATGCGGCCACCTGCGCGAGTGCATCCGACAGACCCCAGCGCGTCAGGATACGGGTGACATTCGGCCCGATCTGGATTCCGACGCCCACCTCGCCGAACCCGTCGGCGCGCTCGAACAACTGCACCTGGGCCCCGGAACGGGCACAGGCCAGTGCCGCCGCCAGGCCGCCAATGCCGCCACCCGCCACCAGAATGCGCAGGTTCATCGGCGAGCCTGGATGGCGCTAACGGGCGCCACGATAGTGCCCGGGCGCGGGTCACGGATCCACTGTTCATACCGCATGCCGCTGTCCCCTCAGGTTGCGGCCAATGATACGGTCAGCCGACACCGCCTGCGCCAACCGCCCGGGCGGCCGCTTCGGCACCGAGCAGCACGTTGTCCAGCAGGGGCACCCCCACCTGCAGCTGCAACTGCGCTGCCACCCCGGCGAGCCCGGCACCACCCAGCACGATGTGCTGTGCGCCATCGGCGATGGCGCGGTAGCAGGCCTGGGCCAATGCATCCAGCGCCCGGGCCGGTGCTTCGGCAATCTGAGCGCCGGTCATCTCGACGGTGTGGATGCCGCAAAGTCGGGCATCGAGCTGGTGCATGCGGGCGAATCGCTGCAGCATCGGCCCCCAGGCGGCACCCCCTGTAACAACCCCGAACGGACCGCGTGCACCCGCCGCCTCCAGGCTGGCCAGCGCCAGCCCGATCACCGGCCGTTGCGCGACCTCGCGCAGCGCCAGCAGGCCCGGTTCGCCAAAACACGCGATCAGCACCGCATCGTAGGGCCCGGGCGTGGCCGCAAAGGCATCGAGCACCGCATGGGCGCCGACCACGTAGCTGGCTTCGCTGGCGATGTAGGGTGCACCAAAGCGCGCAGTCACTGCATCCCACTGCAGGGCCGGATGGGCTTGGCGGCAAGCAGCCAGCACCCGCACTGTCACGGACTCGGAGGTATTGGGGTTGACGATCAGGATGCGGGGCATGGGTCAAGGCCTGCCGGGCCTACATCTGGCCCGGCAACCAGGTCACGATGGCCGGAAATGCCATCAGCAGAAAAGTGAACAGCAGCATGATGCCCACGTAAGGCAAGGAGCCCCGGATCACGTCGCCGATGCCGCCCTTGTCGGGCCGGATGCCCTGGACCACGAACAGGTTCATGCCCACCGGCGGAGTGATGAGGGCCAACTCGCACATCAGGATGATGAAGATGCCAAACCAGATCGGATCCACACCCAGCGCCTTGACGATCGGGTAGGTGATCGGCACGGTGGCCACCAGCATGGACATCACATCCATGAACATGCCAAGCACCATGTAGAAAGCCATCAGCACCAGCAGCATGGCGGTGGCCGACAGGCCCAGCGAGGTGACCGACTTGGTCATGGTCTCGGCAACGCCCGACAGGCTGATCAGCAGGTTCAGCACGAAGGCGGCCGCCAGAATGAGCATGATCATGCCAGTGGTGCGGGCGGTCTGCAGGAAACAGGTTTCCAGCATCTGCCAGCTGAGCCGGCCAGCGGTCCAGGTAAAGAACAGTGCGACCACCACGCCCAGTGCCGCCGACTCGGTGGCGGTGGCGAAGCCGGTGTACAGGCTCCCCATCACGATACCGAAGATCGCCAGCGGCGGCAGCAGATGCACCGACAGCGCCAGCCGCTCGCGCATCGGCGGCAAGGCTTCGCGCGGGACGTCGCCCCGGGCCACGCTGTTGATCCAGACATACGCCATGAACAAGCCGGTCAGCAGCAGGCCCGGTATCACGCCGGCAATGAAAAGCTTGCCGATCGAGTTTTCTGTCAGGGAACCGTAGACGATCATGTTGATGCTGGGCGGAATCAGAATACCCAGCGTCCCGCCGGCCGCCAGACTGCCCAGCGCCTGGGGCATCGGGTACTTGCGGGCCTGCAATGAGGGCAGCGCCACCGTGCCGACAGTCGCTGCCGTCGCGACCGAGGACCCCGAGGTGGCGGCAAACAGCGCACAGCATGCGATGTTGGTATGCAGCAAGCCACCTGGCAGCCGCGACAGCCAGGCCGCCATGGCGCCATACATGCGGTCCGCCATGCCGCTACGCAGCAGCAACTCGCCCAGCAGGATGAACAGCGGCGCCGCCGTGAGCAGGTTGTCGTTGAGCACCCCCCACAACATCGCGCCCGTGGACGACAGGAAAGGAGCACCGAACAGGAGCACACCCGCCCCCGCCCCCACCAGCACCATCGACACGGCGATGGGCAGGCCCAACAGCATGAGTACGATCATCAGCAGAAAGACCAGCGAAAAGGCGGTTGTGCTCATCGTGCAACCTCGCTGCGCTGCGCCAGGTCGTCGAGCTCGTCCTTGAGCTCTTCCTTGGCACTCTTGGGGTGAAATTCGTCCAGTACCTTTTGGCGCTGGCCGCTGAAATACAGGTGGGTGGCGCGCCAGCCATACACCAGGGCATACAAGGCAAAGACAATCAGCGCGCCGTACCACACCGACTGCGGATACACCAGCGGCGTGGCCCAGGGTGTCTGAGCCGCGCTGCCGTACTCGATAGTCTTGACGATCACGCGGTAACACACACCCACGAGAAATAGCGCCAAAGCCGCGATCAGGACCGCCGAGAGCCAGTTCAGGAACGCCTGCAAGGCGGGCGAAAATCGATCGTGGAATACGTCCACACGGATATGGCTGCGGCTGGCCACCGCCAGGCTGAAGCCCAGCGCAGACCCCACCGCCAACGCGTATCCACCGAGTTCGGCCGAACCCTGGATCGAGACGTTGAAGACCTTGCGGACCACCGTCTCGACCGCGACCAGGAATGACAAGCCCAAAAAGACCAGGCCGAACAGGTTGGCCATCAGGCGTTCCAGCGAGCGCTTCATGGTGCCAGGCTCACTTCATGCCAATGGCAGCTCCGATGGTCTTGCGCCATTCGGCAGCGCAACCAGGTGCGGTTTTCTCGCAGGTCTCGGTCCAGGTGGGCAGCGACACATCGCGCATCGCGTTTTGCACCAGGGCGATGTCGCCGGCCGTGACCGGCACACTGACCATCTTGAACTTCTTCAGCGTGCACGGCTCCTTGCCCGTGTTGCAGTTGGCGGCGTCCACGGCCAGCTCCTCCGAGTATTTCCAGATGTCATTTTCCAGCGCCGTGAAGGCGGCCTGCATCTGCGTCTGCTGGGCCGGCGTGAGCTTCTTCCAGGCCGTCAGGCCGATCGCATACCCGTTCATCGCAAACTGCAGCCCGATCGGCAACAGGTGTGTGCTGACCTCGGGCCAGCTGGCGGAATTGGCCGACAGGTTGCTGGTGATCGCGCAATCGACGACACCCAGCGACAGGCTCTGGTGCACTTCGCCAAAGCTCAAGGGGATCGGCGTGGCGCCAAGCTTTTCGAAGAACTTGGCCGAATTCTGGTCGAAAACCCGCACCTTGAGGCCTTTCACGTCGGCCAGCTTGGCGATCGGCTTCTTGCAGAACAGCACCTGCGGACCGGCCGGCCAGACACTCAGGAGCTTGCCGCCAAAGCGCGCTTGCAGTCGCTTGTCCAGCACGTCGTAATAGGCCTTGGTGGTGGCACGCGCGGTCTTGAAGTCCGGGTTCAGGCCCACCAGATCGAAGCCCATGGTGAGCGGTTCGTCGCGCGAGATCTGCGCCATGCGCAGCGACACGATGTCGAACAGGCCGGACTCCAGGATGCGCAGCAACTCGGTGTCCTTGATACCGGTGGTGTCCTGTGGCTTGTACTCGATCTCGACTGGCAGGCCGGTCTTTGCGGCGAACGTCTCAAAGAACGGTTGCTCGCGGTTCTTCTGGATCATGCCGCCCGCCAGCGGCTGGCCGATGACCTTGTACTTGATCTTGTCCTGCGCAAAGGCAGGCGATGCGGCGACCATCAGGGCGCATAGGGCGGTGGAAAGAAAGGTCTTCATGGGATCTCCTGGGGTTGAAAAGCGATTGAAACAAGGGATGATCAGAGGCCGGCCTGCTCTGGCGGCAAACGGCGGTGCATGGGCACGGGCACCTGCGCGGCGCGCTGGAGCATGGCGCGGTAGGCGGGCTCGAGCAGCGCCGCCTGGGCGGCTGCTTCGGCACGCTGCGCCTGAAACGGCGCCACCAGCGCACGGGCCTCGGCACGCAAGGCGCGTTCGTCGACGGTGATGACGCGCCCGCCGTCGAACACGATGTGACCGTTGACGATGGTGGTGCGCACCGAGCTGCCATCCTCGCAATAAACGAGCTGGCGGACAAGATCGTTCAGGGGCGTGAAGGCATGGGTGTCCAGGTCGAGCAGGATCAGGTCTGCTGCAGCACCGGGCGTCAGCTGGCCCAGGTCTGCGGCTCGACGCATCGCCCGCGCGCCGCCGCGGGTAGCCGCCTGCAGAAACTCCCCGGCGCGCGGCCAGAGCCGGTCATCCTCACCGTCGAGCGTCTGTAGCAAGGCAGCCGTCTTGGCCACCTGCCACAGGTTGGTGGTGTCGTCGGTGTTCATCTCGTCGGTGCCCAGGCACAGGGGCACACCGGCCGCGCGCAGGGCACGCCAAGGCATCACACCGCTGCCCAGGCGCAGATTGCACACCGGGTTGTGGGCCACGGTGCAGCCGGCGCGGGCCAGCAGGTCGATGTCGGTTGCATCGACCCAGATCGCGTGGATGACCATCATGCGTTCATCCAGCAGGCCCAGATCGTGCACATGGCGCACCAGCGAGCGGCCGAAGTGCACGTCGCCCAGCACGCGCTGCAGGCGTGTCTCGAGGATGTGGATGTTGAACGGCAGGTCGTGGGTGTGCGACAGGTCTGACAGAGCGGCAAAGTAGTCCGGTGTGACACGTTGCGGGGCCGAGCAGGACACCGCCGCCGCCAGCCGGCCGTCTGCCGCGCCATGCCAGCGCCCGATGAGGTGCCGGTACAGGTCGAGCAATTCAGGGCCGCTTTGGCGGGGCGCAGTGTCCATGGCAGAACACTGCGCGGGTGTGAGCAGTTCGCGCAGGAACGGGTACTTGGCATACTCCACCACATTGGGCTGGTCGATGGCCACGGTGGCACGTATGCCGGAGTCTGCATAGGCTTGCAGGATGGAGTCGATGCCCTCGGCGCTGGCAACCGGCACATGGTAGGCATCGTCGTGCACGCTGGTGATGCCCCGACGCAGCATCTCGACAGCCGCCATCTGGGTACGCACGTAGGCCAGGCGGGCGGCGTCGCCCTCGCGCGCCAGCGGTGGCACCTCGTGCAGCATGAACAGCTCCAGCGGCATGCTGTCCAGACAACCCTTCATGAGATTGCCCGGCGAATGAAAATGGGCATTGATGAGGCCGGGCATCGCGAGCATGCCTTGGGCGTCGATGCTGCGCACGACCTCCCCCGTCCACTGCGCCGCTACGCCCGGACCGATGGCCGCGATGCGGTGCTGCGCGATCACGATGTCGGCCTCGGGCCAGTCGTGGCCAGCGTCGTCCAGCGCCAGCACACGGGCACCGCGGATGAGCAGGTCCGCCCTCATGCCGGCTCCCGGAACAGCGAGCCCCACAGGGGTGCCGCCAGACGGGTATCCACGCCGCACAGCGCCATTGAATGCCATACGCCCAGGGCGGTGGAATCGTAGATCGGCAGGCCGAGCTCGGCCTCCAGCGGCGCCGCCAGGACGGCTGCCGGAAAGTTGGTGCACAGGCAGACGATGGCGTCGGGTTTCGCGGGCGCTACCGCGCGCAGCATCGCGGCGATGTCGGCCGTGGGGATGCCGGCATAGGACAGGTTGTCGCTGAGTCCGCCGCAGGCGTCTGCGACGCATATGTAGCCCTCGCGCCTGAGGCATTCGAGGGTCTTGTGGTGGCCCGCCTCCGAATATGGCGTGACCACGGCAATACGCCGGATGCGGCGGGTCTGCAAGAGGTGGTGCATGCCCAGAATCGACGTGGTGGCCGGGATGCCTGTTGCAGTCTGCAATGCCTCGACCAGCCGGCGGTCATGGTCGAAACCGATGCCGGCGCCCTTGCTTCCGTTCCAGAGCAGGACCTGCGGAGCGGCGTGGGCCAGCAACTGCGCAGCGCCGACAAGACCTTCTGTGGCGTAGGCGTCAGGCGAAGGGTCGGAGCTGCCGAACACCGGGGTCCTGGAGAAATGCACCGATACCTGCGGCAGCTCGCGAACGATGCCCAGAGTGATGCGCTCGACCACGGTATTGCCCGACGGCGTGATGGTGCCGAACCGGTGGCTTTGGGCCTCGAAGCGGGCGGCGGCTGTCAAAGGGTCGGTCATGACTGCGGGCCTTGGCTGTAGCTCGTCCGGGGGCTACCTTGGCGTTGACCCGCGGCGCAGCACGCCGGAGCGTAATAACGGCTCGAGCATCCACCGCTCCACCCGCCACCAAAAGCTCGTCGCCCAAGGCGTGGGGGCGCCGGGTGCGGCGCGCCTCTGGGGCGCTGAGGAGCGCAGGGCTTGCGGCCAGCGCGCAGCGCGTTCGTAATCCGACTCGTCGCGGCTGTCTGAGCGGAGCGCCCGCAGGGCGCGCAGCGAGTTCCGCGACGGGCCGCAAGACCGAGCACCGCAAGGCAGTCGGCGCGCTCAGCGCCCGACCGCCCCAGTGAAGCGCCGCACCCGGCCCCCATACGCCTTGGGCGACGCAACAGCCGGCAATCGCGGCAAATGGCAACCGATGTCACGGCTCAGTACCCCATCATGCGCGGGACGGTCAGCACCACCTGGGGCACGAACATGCACAGGATCAACAGCGCGTACATGATGGCGATAAAGGGCCAGACATGCCGGGTCAGTTCGCCCAGCGAAATGCGCGCGATGCCGCACACGACGAACAGCACCACGCCGACGGGCGGGGTGAGCATACCGATCACCAGGTTGAAGACGAACAGGAAACCGAAATGCAGCGGGTCGATGCCAAACTTCAGAGCGATCGGGTGCAGCAGGGGAACCAGCATGATGTAGGCAGCGTTGGACTCCAGGAACATGCCCACCACGAACAGGATCAATGCGACCACGATCAGAAACACCATCGGGTCGGTCGTGAATGCCTGTATGGCCTGCAACAGCTTCTGGGGCACCATGTCGATGGTGAGCATGTAGGTCACGACCGATGCAAAGGCGATCATGGCGCCCACCACGGCCGAGGTGATGGCTGTCTGGACCAGGGCGCCTGGCAGGTCGCTCAGCGTCAGGCGGCGGGTGACGAAAAAACCGATTGCCAAAGCGTAGACGACCGCCACCGCAGAGCCTTCGGTTGCAGTGAAGGCACCGCCGACAATGCCGCCGATCACCACCACCGGCATCATGAATATCAGAATCGAACGCCTCAATTCGGCAGCGATCTTGCGCAGCGAGAAAGCCTCACCGGACAGCGGGTAGTTGCGCCGGATCGCGATCACCGAGCACATGGCCATCATGCAGACCACGAGAATCAGGCCGGGAACGACGCCCGCCATGAACAAGCCGCCGACCGAGACCGAGGGGCCAGCCATGAAGGCATACACGATCATGGCGCCCGACGGAGGGATGATCGGCCCCAGATTCGCCGCCGCAGCGCAGACCGCCGCCGAAAAACCGGTTCCATAGACTTTCTTGAGCGAGGGGATCAGCGTGCTGCCCAGCGCGCTGGCATCGGCCACGGCGGCGCCCGACACGGTCGACAGGCCCAGGCCGGCGATCATGGTGGCGTGGGCCAGGCCGCCGCGCACCCGCCCGACCGCAGCGTTGGCCAGATCGATGAGACGCTCCATCATGCCGGCCTTGAGCATCAGCTCACCGGCCAGAATGAAGAACGGGATCGACATCAGCGGGAAAGCGTTGATCGCGCTCATCATGCGCGAGGGCAGCAGATTGAAGTCCACATCGCTGATTGCCAGTGCCACCACGCCGGCCGCACCCAACCCGAAAGCCAGCGGCATGCCCAGCAGCGACACCAGAAAAAAAACACCGATCACAGCCCAGCTCATGCCAGACTCCCCTCGTCGGTCAGGCTGTGGCTGCGGTGCGGCCCGGTCAACACAATCCACAGCAGGTGCAGCAGGGAGTGCGCGGCGCCGAACGCAACCGCCAGAATGAACCAGCCGGAACTCATGTTGACCGTGCCCATGAGCTCATCCCACTGGTCGAAGGCGATGCTGGCCGATTGCCATGCCACCAGCGCCATCAGACCAGCACCGAGTAGCGCCATGGTGCGCGCCAACAGGTCTCGTGGCACTGCTGGCAGCTGCGCCGTCAGGAACTCGATGCCAATGTGCGAGCCCCGGCGGATGCCCAGCGGAATTCCCAGAAAGATGGCCCACACGAAAGCCAGCCGGGAGGTCTCGTCGGTCCAGCCCAAGGAAGTGTTGAAGGCGTAGCGCAGCAATACCTGCAAGGCCACCAGACCCACCATCACCGAGATGGCGACGACGATGGTCCAGGCAGCCAGCAGGTCGACCGAGGCAATCAGCAACGCCAGGGGCCGCAATGGCCTGCTGCTGCCCATGGGGCGGAACGCGACAAGATCCTCGTACATGGCGGCCCCGCCCGATAACGCCGGCTCAGCCGCCGGCCTTCTTCACTTCGGCCAGCACTTGGTCTACCAGGGTGCCACCGATGCGCTTGCGCACATCGTCGACGATGCCGGCCGTGGCCTTGCGCATGGCATCGCGCTCGCTGGCAGGCATTTCGGTGTAGATCATGCCCTTCTTCTGCAATTCGGCCAGCGACTCCGCATCGGCCTTGGTGGCCGCCGTGCGCTGTGCGGCGACAGCAGCTGCCATGGCTGTGCGCAGGATCTTCTGGTGCTCGGCCGAGAGGGATTCGATCTTCTTCTTGTTGCCAACCACCGAGATGAAGTCGAAGAAGTGTCCGGTGTTGGACAGATGCTTTTGCACCTCGTTGAAGCGGCTGGTCAGGATCAGAGCATAGGGGTTCTCGTGGCCATCGATGACCTTCTGCTCCAGTGCCGAGTAGACCTCCTTGATATCCATGGCCAGCGGGTTGGCGCCCAATGCGCGAAAGGTCGCCAGATGGGTCTCGTTGGGCTGCATGCGAATCTTCAGACCCTTCAGGTCGGCCAAGGTCTTGATCGGGCGCACGCTGTTGGTGACCTGGCGCGAGCCAAGCTCCATGAAGCCCAACGCGGTGAAACCCTTGTCGGCCATCTTGGCTTCGATCAGGTCGACCGCCGGGCCGTCCATGACCTTGTAGGCAATCTCGCGGGTCGGAAACATGAATGGCAGGCTGACTGCCTCCAGTTCAGGCACGGTGCGTGACAGAAAAGCCATTCCGACCCAGGTCATGTGGATCGTGCCGGCCCTCGTCTGAGTGACATTTTCCTGGGCGCCGCCAAGCTGCATGTTGTCAAATACCTCGATCACGAGCGTGCCCCTGGACGCCGCCTCGACTTCCTTCTTGAATTGCTGCATGGCGATCGAGGAGGAATGTTCTGCTGCGAAATTACCTGCGATCCGCAACCGTTCCTGGGCCCATGCACCAGTACTGCCCATCACCATCACCACCGTTGTGCAAATTAGTTTGTGCCATGTCGTGCGCATCATGAAATCCTCTCAATGAACAAAAAAAATGGAACTTCGAGTCCAGATTGCATGCAATCGCTGCTGGCAGGCACCATGAACAGAAGGCAAATGAAGTTCTTTATCAATCAACAGTTTGCAGTCAACTAAAGGCAAGCAAGGCGACTCTGGTACCGGCGATTCGGACGCCACGCCTTCGTTGACTCTGCTGCTTTGCATACTTTCGGTGCATAGATCTTCAACAATTCTGTATGCATAAAATGTGCCAGTCCGAGTCAAGCGCTGATTTCATTGAGCATCCGGCATCGGGCATGAATTTCGCTCAAGTACCATCGCGTTATCTATGGCACATGAATCGGGAAGCGACAGCGTGGAACAAACACCGCCAACTGCAACAAGACCCGCACCACTGCGCGCGAGCGTGGCGCGGCGTAGCCGTGCCCTGAGCTCCGACGAGATCTTCGAGCGGCTGCTCGTCGCGATCATGGAGCACCGCCTGCCACCCGGCACACAGCTCGTCGAGGCCCGACTGGCGTCCATCTTTCAGGTCAGCCGCACCAAGGTGCGCGAAGCCATCGGCCGCCTGGTCCACGACTGCATCGCCATCAGCATTCCGAATCGGGGCGCCTTCGTCAGCAGCCCTACCGTGACGCAGGCTCGCGAGGTATTCGCCGCGCGGCGGCTCATCGAGCCCTCCCTGGTACGCGAGGTCGCGCGCAGGGCCCGTCCGGCCGAGGTGGCGGCACTGCGCGCCCATCTGGGCAAGGAAAGCGCAGCGCAGCGCGCCGGCGACAAGCGCCAGATCATCATGCTGTCGGGCGAGTTCCACTTCCTGATTGCCGATATGGCCGGCAACAGCTTTCTGTCCCGCACATTGCGCGAGCTGGAAACGCTCTCGGCGTTGATCATCATCCTGTTCGGGACACCCCACCACGAAGTCTGCCCGGGGGACCATCCGGCGATCGTGGATGCGATCGAGGCCGGCAACGAAGCCCGTGCGGCCGAGCTGATGGTGCACCACCTGTCGCATGTCGAGCGCTCTGTGCGCCTCGAAGCCCCGCTGCAGACGGCAGAACCGCTCGAAGTCGTGTTCGCCTGACGGCCACCCACCGATGCGCCTGCTCGTCGTCAATCCCAACACCTCCGACTCCGTGACGCAGCGGGTGGCGGCCCAGGCGGGCCGGGTGGCGCGGCCCGGTACCGAGATCATCGCGGTGACCGGGTCCTTCGGTGCCCGGGTCATCACCACCCGCTCCGAGCAGGCGGTGGCCGAACACGCCACGCTCGATGCGCTGGCACAGCATGCAGACGGCTGCGACGCTGTGGTACTGGCCGTCTCGTTCGACACCGCACTGCGCGCGGCGCGCGAGATGCTGCCGATACCGGTTGTCGGCATCACCGAGGCGGCTCTGCTGACCGCCTGCATGCTCGGCACACGCATCGGCGTCGTGGTGTTCGGGCGCCGAATGCTACCGATGTACCAGGAAGTCGCCCAGCTGCACGGCCTGGGCGCACGGATCGGCGGCTGGCGCGCACTCACGGATACGTCGCCCTACAACCTCGGTGCAGACCAGAATGCGGTGGAGGAGTCGATCATCGGCGCGGTTGCCGACCTCGTCGATCTCGACCAATGCGAAGCAGTGGTACTGGCCGGCGCCGTCATGGCCGGGGTGCCGGAGCGCCTGCAGGCGCGTGTGACCGTGCCGCTGCTCGACGGCGTTGCCTGCGCGGTCGCGCAAGCCGAGTTGCTGGTCCGGCTGGGCCGCCCCAAGGCCACGTCCGGCAGCCTCGCTGCGCTGCCCCGACGAGACGTCGTTGCTCTCAGCGCCGCGCTACAGGCGCGGTTCGACCCACAACCGTCCCTTCCGCCGCCACCATGACTCCGCTGCATTTCCCCCTGCGCCAGCATGGCCGCTATGCCTACCAACCGATCACGCAGCGCCCCGACTTCCACTGGCCCGGGCAGCGCCGCCTTGCCATGTTCGTGGCGATCAATCTAGAGCACTATGCCTTTGGCGAAGGCCTGGTCGAAGACCTGGTGCCGCACATGCCACCGCCCGATGTGCTCAACAACTCCTGGCGCGACTATGGCAACCGGGTGGGCGCCTGGCGCATGCGAGACCTGTTTCGCACACTGGACATGCCGGTGTCGCTGCTGATCAATTCGGAGCTGTACGCCGCCTGCCCCGAGCTGATCGCGGCCTACCGTGACGCGGGCGCAGAAATCGCCGCGCACGGCCGCACCAATTCCGAGCACCAGGGCCAACTCGACGAAGCCACCGAACGCGCGCTGATCGACCAGGTGACGCGCACCATCGCCGCGCACGAGGGCCGCCCGCCCGCCGGCTGGCTAAGCCCCTGGATCGCAGAAACCCTGCACACGCCCGACCTGCTGCAAGAGGCCGGTTACCGCTACCTGCTGGACTGGTGCATGGACGACCAGCCGGTCTGGCTGCGCACGCGCAGTGGCCACATCCTGAACCTTCCCTACCCGCAGGAAATCAACGACAGCGCAGCCATCATGGGGCGCCAGGTCGGCGCAGCGGAGTTTGCCGACATGGTGATCGACCAGTTCGACGAATTGCTGCGGCAGTCGCGCGAGCAGCCCCTGTGCATGGGTATCGCGCTGCACGCGATGGTGATCGGGCAACCGTTTCGCATGAAACACCTGCGCCGCGCCATGGAACATATCCAGCGCCACCGGGACGCGTGCTGGGTCGCCACGGCGGGCGACATCGCCTGTTACACCGAGACCGTGATTCCCCGCCCGGGCGCAGACTCGCCCGAGGCAGCATAAACACCGCCCAACCCCGGTAGCCACACCATGCCCCCTGCCTTTGACCTGGTCCTGCGCAATGCCCACGCGGTGACCGCCTCCGACGAAATGGACTGCGACATCGGCGTGGTCGATGGCCGCATCGCCGCATTGGGCAACCGGCTGGGTGCTGGCGCGCGCGAGATCGACGCCGCCGGGCGCGTGGTGACCCCGGGTGGGGTCAGTGCCCACTGCCACCTCGACCAGCCCATGCCACCGCCGGCCCGCATGGCCGACAACTTCGACACTGGCACCCGCTCTGCGGCCTGCGGCGGCACCACCACCGTGATCCCGTTCGCGGCACAGGCCAAGGGCCAGTCGCTGCGCGCGGCCGTGGCCGACTACCACGATCGCTCGCGGGGGTGCGCCCATGTCGACTATGCCTTTCACCTGATCGTGAGCGACCCCACGCCCGACGTGCTGCAGAACGAATTGCCGGAGCTGATCCGCGAGGGATACACCTCGTTCAAGATCTGTATGACCTACGACGACCTGAAGCTTGACGACGGTCAGATCCTCGATGTGCTCGAGGTGGCCCGCGTGCATGGCGCCATGGCCATGGTCCACGCCGAGAACGCTGACTGCATCGAATGGCTGACACGGCGCCGCGTTACCACGCGCATGCACGCCCGATGCTGGTCGAGCGCGAGGCCACACACCGGGCGATCGCGCTGTCCGAACTGGTGGACGTGCGATCCTGATCGTGCATGTGTCTGGCCGCGATGCCGTCGAGCAGATCCGCTGGGCCCGCGCGCACGGCCTGCAGGTGTTTGCCGAGACCTGCCCGCAATGCCTCTTCCTGACCGCCGAAGACCTCGGCATTGACGACAGCTACCAAGGCGCGCGCTGTACATGCAGCCCGCCCCCGCGCGACAAGAGCAACCAACAGGTCATCTGGAACGGCCTGGCCGACGGCCTTTTCACGGTCTTCTCCAGCGACCATGCGCCGTTCCGGTACGACGCACCCGAAGGCAAGAAGCCAGACGGCGAAGAGGTGGCTTTCAGGCATATCCCCAACGGCATTCCAGGCATCGAGACCCGCGTGGCACTGATGTACTCCGAGGGCGTGCTGGGCGGGCGCATGACCGCCAACCGCTTCGTCGAGCTTACCGCGACACAACCGGCCAAGGCCTATGGCCTGCATCCGCGCAAGGGGGCATCGGCAGCGGCAGCGATGCCGACATGGTGGTGTGGGACGAACGCGCGCTGGTGTTGCACAACGACATGCTGCACCACGCGGTGGACTACACGCCTTATGCTGGCATGGCCCTGCGAGCCTGACCGGGGCTCACGCTGAGCCGCGGCGAAGTGCTGTGGGACGGCGGGCAGTTTTGGGCCGCGGCGGACACGGGCAGTTCCTGCTCTGCGGACAGCCCACCCTGTTGCCGCGCCGGCGCGACTGACCCGTGCCGCGCCGCCGTTGCCGTCCATGCGCCTGCTGATTCTCAACCCCAATATCTCGCACGGGGTGACCCGCCTGATCGACCAGGAGGCGCGGCTCAGCGCATCCGCCGGCACCACCATCACCCTGCAGACTGCCGCATTCGGGGTTGCCTACATCGAGATCCGGTTCGAAGCCCTGATCGGCGCCTATGCCGCGGCCGAACTCGCCGCGCAGCAGCATGCGGCCATGATGCAGTGATCATCGCTGCCTTCGGCGACCCGGGCCTGGGCGGGCTGAGCCAAGCCCTGCCGGTGCCGGAGCCGGTGCCGGTGCTCGGCCTCACCGAGTCTGCATTGGCCAGTGACTGCCTGCTGGGCAACCGCTTCTCGATCATTGCGATCTCGCAGCGCATCCAGGCCTGGTACCGCGAGGTAGTGCATGCCAACGGGCTCGGTGCCCGCCTGGCCAGCATCCGCGCGCTCGACCGGCCGCTGGCACGCATCGATGGCGTGCAGGCAGACCATGCGCAGGCGCTGCGCGCCCTGTGCGAGCGCGCGGTGAACGACGATGGTGCAGAGGTGATCATCCTGGCCGGGGCACCCCTGGCCGGGCTGGCGCGCAGCTTGCGGGGCCAGTTGCCCGTGCCGGTGGTCGACGGTGTCTCCAGCGCGGTGCGCCACGCCGAAACGCTGGTGGCCCTGGCCCCCGGCAAGGCGACCTGTGGCAGCTTTGCACCGCCACCCGTAAAGCCGAATCAAGGCCTGTCGGACGCGATGCGCCACCTGCTGGGCGGCTGATGCACCGCCCCTGCCGGGCGACGGTTTCGACCGTTCAGAAACGCGCCGTCAGGTTGACATGGAACTTGTTGTCGCCGGTCTTGGGCAGGGTCGGATTGGCCGCGCCGGACAACACGCTGCCGTTCACGATGCGCCCCCAGTCGGCGGAGACTTCGACCATGCCGAGCGAGTACCGCAGGCCGAAGCCGGCGCCCGCCAACTGGTCGCTGGCTGGCTTGTTCACCGCATTCGGGTTGTTGTTGCGCAGCCAGCCCATCTCCAGGAACCCGACCATGCGCAGGCCGGGCGCCAGGGCCGGTGTGGTGACCTCCAGCGCCGCCAGCAGGCCTTTGTCTCCTGCGATCGGCCGCTCGCTGGTGCCCCGGATGCTGCTGGCGCCACCGATTCCAAACTGCTCGCCGGAAATCAGTGCGTCCGGGCTGATCTGCAACTGCCCGCGCACTGACCACAACCAGCCCCCGCCCAGCGTGGACAGGTAGTTGGCATGGGCCCGCAGAACCCGGAAAGCGGCCGTGCGAATGCGCGGGTCCTCGCTCTGATAGGCACTCAGGTTGTTGCCGCCCCCTGCCACCAGGTTGGCCGAAAGGGAGGTGCCATAGCCCCAGGTCGACGTGTCGGACTCGACGCGGGCGGTGTACTCGACCATCACCGGCCGGCTACGCCGCACCTGCTGCAACGGCACCGGGACGCCGCCGATTTTGGTGATGTCGAAACGCTTGTCGTCCAGCCCCAGCGTGATGGTGCTGCGGTAGCCCCCCTCCGGTGCCAGGTAGTGGCTGTAGTTGAGGCCCATCGTCTGTCCGGCACCGGTGCTCTTGAGGGCGCCGAAATCGCCGACCACCGTGGATCGGGTAAAGCTGGCCCCCACCACACCGCCCAGCCGGTACAGCGGTATCCGGTAGTTGGCACCGAGCTGCTGCACATCGGACGTGCGCTCGATCGATGTGGTGTAGGCGCCGGTAAACTGGTGGTCGAGGTTGAACACATTCGCATGCGAGCCCGAGAGCGTCAGGCGGTCGCGACCCGTGGTACGGGCGCCGGTATTGGCCAGACCGACCGCGAAGTTCCAGGGTTTGGCCTCGGTGACCACGATACGCGCATCGATCTGGTCCGCCGCGTCGGATTCTTTCAAGGCGATCTGCACATTCTTGCCCTGGCTCTCGTTGGCGATAGTGGTCTGCACAGCCAGAGTACGGAAATTGGGCGCACTGCCCTCGGTCAACTCGGGCAAGCTGGCCCGGATGTTGGCGGCATCGTAGTTTTTCAGGCCCTCGACCGTGATCTTGCCGACGACGAACTTGACGATCTCCAGCTGGACCAGGTCGGTGACCGACTGCGGCGGCAGCACCACGCGATGCAATGCGAATCCGCGGGCTTTGAGGGCCGCTTCCAGGGCCGCAGTGGCTTTCTGCAGGGTATCGATGGTGGCGTCGGAACGTAGAAAGGGCGCCAGGATGCGAGTGGTCTCGGAGCCTGGCAAGGGGTTGTCGCCCGTGATGTCGAAACCGCGGATCGCGAACACCGGCTTGGTGGGGGCGCCCATGGCCGGCAAAGGCGATGCAGGCGCGCCTTGCGCCAGCGTGGCACCTGCAGATACAGCCAACACCAGAGCCAGCGCAGAGGGCAAAGGCACGGACTTCAACAGGGTCGCGCGCAGAGTGGACATCGTGGGTTTCATCGGTTCAGGCTTCATCGGCATTGGTTCGCCGGCCGGTTGACCGTCTCGTTCAGCAGGGTTTGCAACATCGGGTTGCCGCTGTCTGGACGCGGCGTACGGTCGAACTCCAGGAACAGCGGCATCAGCAGCGGGCGCAGGGTCTGCCCGGTCTGGCTGGCAAAGCCGGTCTCGCCCTTGCCCAGGTGCAGCACCTCGCTGGCGGTGGTGACCTCGATATGGCCATCACGCACAAACACATACAGGCCTTCCTGATCCTGCGGCATCGCGCTGGCGGAGAAGAGTTGCTTGGTGTCCACCTGGATGGTGTCGGGCCGCGGCAGGTCCTGGATCTCTGGCGGCGGGGCCGGCAGGGCCCGGATGCCGGTGGCGCTGACAAACAGCCCCTGGCCCGCACTCAACACCTGCAATGCGCTGAGGCCGCCGCCCTGTCCCGGATTGCTCGGCGTCACCTCGATCGTGCCCAGCCAGGTGAAGAAGCTGCACGCCTCGTCGCATTGAATGTCCAGCCCGGTGCCGCGGATGCCCACGGTGGCGGTGGCGGTGGTGAAGCCGACGTTGCGGTTGTTGGCCTTGCCGATCAGGCCGGTCAGGGCACGCATCGATCCGCGCAGCAGCGACACCAGAAACTGGCCGTCGCCCGGATTCTTGTCGTCGAAGACAAAGCTGTCGACCCGAAAGCGCGTGGCAGCACCGAGTGTCAGCCGGCTGTCGTCGCGAAAGGCCAGCACACCCCGCGCGGTCGGCCCGGTCTCGACCGTCTCACCCGGATAAATTGCGCCCCCGTCGACCACCCGGCGGCGGCTGCCGTTGCTGTCGACCGCATGGATCTCGCCCTGGGTCGAGACCAGCTTGGCACTGGCCTGCACGGCGTTGGCCTTCGGCGCTTCGGCCACGCGCGAGGACTCGGCGGCACAGTCGCGCTGGCACAACCGGGCATCGAAATCGGTCCCCCGGATGCCGATGGTGGCGGTCTTGGTCTGCAATTTGGCGGCATCCGGCGCATTTTTGGAAATGAGCCCGGTGATGGCGCGCAGACCCCCCGAGAACAGCTGCATGATCATGCTGTTGTCGCTGGCACCCTCGCGGTACTGGAAGCGCTGCACCACCAGGTCGGTGCCCGGGCGCAAGGTCATGCGCGTGCCGTCCTGCATGCGGATGATGGCCGACGAGCCCTCGGAAGTGCTCAGCGTGTCGCCCTCCCGCAATTCCAGGCCCTTGCCCAGAATGCGTGCGCCTTGCCCCGGCGTCTGCGCATAACCTACGCCACGCGCGAACTCCACCTGGCCGACCGCCTGGGCCTGGACGGCCAGCGGCACCAGCAAGCCGGCCGCCAATGCGGCCAGGCCTGTCCATTTGCGGGCGCGGGTCACTTGCATACTTCCCCCTCGGTGACGATGGTGTCGTCGGTCTTGTCCTTGCGTTTGCCGTCGGCAGCGAAATCATCTGCCGACGGTGGCGGGTCCACCAACGCGCTGAGAAACTCAACAAACTGGATGACCGTCTTTTCCTGGGCTGCCTCCTGGGCGAGTGTCAGCTCGGTGGGGGGAGATGCCGACACAATGCCGCCAACGCGGTACACCACGGGGCTGTAATTGGCCGTCGCAAAGAGGCCGAAAACCAGCGCCAGACCGGCATCGGCCGTTACGCCATTGGTACCGATGACGGCCGCATCCTGCGTCAGCGTGTCTGCCGCCGACAGTACCACCTGGTCCCCGGCCGTGATGTCCGCAAAGATGCCAAGGCTGCTGCCTGCACCCGTCGCGGCCAGATTGACGATTCCGCTGGCCGACGTCACCGGCCCGAAGGTCGCCATGGAGCCGGTATTTGCCACCATGACGTTGCCGCCGGCATTGTCCAGGCCCAGCACGTTGAGCGACACGCTGTTCACGACATCGATGGTGCCGCTGCCCAGGTTCTCGGCATACAGGTTGCTGATCTGGTTGCCCCCATTGGAGAGCGCGGTACCGCTCTGCGACGAGGTCGTCAGGGTGTTGGCAACCACGGGGCCGGTCTGGCTGATCGCCCCGGTCGGCGCCAGCAGCACCACCGAGTTGCCACTCAGGCTGCTGAACACCAGATTGCCGCTGCTCTGCACGATGGTGAGGTTGCCCATCGCGATGCTGCCGGCGGTCTGGCTGAAGCTGTTGAACACCACCAGCTCGCCGGCACCTGCCAGGCTGCCGCCACTCTGGCTGAAATCCTCGGTCTCCAAGCTACCGCTGACGGACAGGTTGCCGCTGACCATTGCCAGCGGCCGCAGGCTGGAGATGGTCTGCAGGCTGGTTGCCACCACCGCACTGTTGAAGGTCACGCTGCCGCTGCCCGCTGGAATGGAGACCGATGCCACATTCGATGCATCCGGCAGCGCGTCCCAGTTCAGCGGGTTGGCCCACAAGCCGTCGCCGCCAGAGCCGGTCCAGGTCGACAGCGGGCGCTGGGTAATGGTGCCGGTGCCAGTCGCCGTCGCCACACCAAAGCTGTAGTTGCCGGCATCGGTGCCGCCCAGCATCAGACCGGAGGCCGTCAATACCTTGCCGGTGCCGACATTGCGGTCACTGTAACTCGCACTGGATGCGCCCACCGTGAGGTTGTCGCCGGCAATGGCTCCGGTGAAGGTCGCTCCGGTCGCCACGACCGTGGCACTGATGTTGCCATCGTAGACCTTGTTCGCCGTGACACCGCCAACCGCGCTGATGGTGGCCTGCGTGATGGCGGCAGCCGTCGTCGCCGTCGTGGTGCTCAGGGTGTAGTTGCCCGCATCCGCTCCCCCCAGAGACAGGCCGGTGATGTTGACGGTCTTCGGGTTGGCGACGTTCTTGTCGGTGAAGTTGCCGGTGGCGGTGCCCACGGTCAACAAATCTGAACCCAGCCTGCCCGTGAATGCCGCGCCGCTGGTGCTCAGCACCGCCGCGGAGCTGCCGTCATACACCTTGTTGGCGGCGGTAATGCCGGTGACCGTGCTGATGCTGACCGCCGAAATGCTTGCAGTGGCGGTTGCTGTCGAACTGGCCAGCGTGTAATTGGTCGAATCCGCCCCGGACAGGGTCAAACCGGTGATGTCGACAATTTTTCCGATGCCGACGTTCTTGGTGTCAAAAGTGCCGGTGGCCGCGCCGACCAGTAGGGTGTCACTCGCCGCCTTGCCGGCAAATACCGCACCGCTGGTCGTCAGCGTGGCCGTCTGCGTGGTGTCGTAGACCTTGCTGGCTGCCATGATGCCGTTGATCGCGGTGATGGTGGCGATATCGATCGTACCGATGGCCGCCGATGCCGGCGCCACGACCGGGTTGTAGCCAAACACCGGCGCCAGACCATCCACGGCACTGACCACGGTCAGGCCACCCGCGATAACAAGTTTGCCGGTACCGACATTCTTGTTGTCATAAGTGCCAAACGCCGGGTTGTTCAGGGTGATCACATCACCGTCGATGCCGGTGGCGGTGTAATTGGCCGGGGCGAGCAGGGCCACATTGGTACCGTTGTAGGTCTTGCTGACCGCGCCGACCAGCGAAGCGGTCACGGACGGAGCCAAGCTGTACAGGAATCCGTTGCCGGCTCCCAGCACGGCGTCCACTGGTAGTGCGTCGTACTGCTTGAAGCCGTAGACCAACCCGCCCCGGGTGTCGAGCGCCGGGTTGAGCGAGTACACCAGCCAGCGCCCACCTGCGGCTGCCGACAACGCAACCGCACCAGCCGAATTGACAAACGCGCCACTTCCGACCACCGCCTCGATGGTGTTACCGGTGGTGGCGCTAGCTGTTATCGAGGCGCCGCTGGTGAGGCTGATGCCGGTCGTGCCGCGCAGATCGACATTGGCGCCGACAACGCTGCCACCAATAGTGAGCGCATTGCCATTCATCGTCACGTCGCCGAGGGAGCGCATCGTCGCAATACCGGCCCCGCCACTACTGTTCAGCGTGATGTTGCCTGTCGCCGTGACCGACACACCGCCGGTCTGGGGCGCGGCGGCCGAATGGCCGATGCGCACGCCCTGCGTCGCGCTGGGGGTGAGCACCACGTTGCCGCCAGCGACAATTGCGATCGCACTGTTCAACCCGACCGCGGCGCTGGAGGCCCCCACAGCAACTCCGGCGTCAGCGCCGGCTGTCAGTTGCAAGGTTCCCCCCACGCCAAGGTTCAGGCTGGTGTTGCTCGCAGGGCGCCCACCAATTCGGGAACCGCTGTCGCCGTCGCCACCGGTGCTGCCAATCAGGGTCAGGCTGGCGTCAAAGGTAAGCGCCTGGGTTGGAGCGCGGAGCAAGGCACTGTTCGAAAGGCCACCATTTCCCCCCTGCAGCAACACCGCACCAGTGCTGGAAATGATTTGTGTTCCAGTGGTACCACCAACACCGATCGAAGCGATGTTTTCGATGCCGCCCGCGCCGCCGATCAGTGTCATGGACGATGCCGCAATATTCTGCGAACCGGAGTTGGTCACGATGACCGCATCGTTACCTTCTCCCGCCACACCACCGCTGGCACCACCCACCAGTGTGATCGAGGGTCTACCGGTAATCGCGGTAGTACCCGTACCGTTTGCAAAAATGCCCGCCCGATTGCGCGATCCGACCGACCCACCGGTAGCACTGATGGCACCCCCGGGCGTGGTGAAGTTGATGGTCTGCGAGTCGCCGCTACTCTCCAACGCTGCAAAACTGCCGCGGCCTAACCCGCCTACGTTGGTAAGCGCCGACGATCCCCCCTGCAGGGTGATGGACCCGCCATTCACAGTAACCAACTGGCTGGTACCCGCCGCGCCACCCTGGAAGATATGGGCACGGTTGTCGGTCAGGGCACCACCACCGCCGGTGAGCTGGATGCCACCGACGCCAACAGTAATCGTCTGCGAACCGCTGTTGGTCGTCAGGCGCGAACGGTTCCCGTCGTTCAGCCCACCACCGCCGGCGCCACCGGTCACGCTGATCCCACTGGCAGTAACGCTCTGGTTGCCCGCTGCGATCAATTCCGCGTTGTTCTCGATGCCCGCGCCGCCCGCCTGCAACTGGATCGCGCCGGTGGTCGATATCGTCTGCGTACCGAGATTGGTATAGAAGCCGGCGTAATTGCCTTCCAGGTTAAAACCACCACTTGCACCACCCGCAATCGTGATGGCTGATGCACCACTGACGGTCTGATTGCCCACATCCGCATAAATCTGCGCATAGGCGCGACTTCCGTTGGTGCCGCCGGTGAGGCTGATGGTGCCACCACCGGACAAGGTTACTTGTTGCGAGTCCCCCTTACCTTCGATCAGGGCACGGCTGCCGTGCCCTGACCCGCCAACGTTGGTCTGCGCGGACGAACCGCCTTGCATGACGATAGAGCCGCCGCCCGTAATACTGATGATTTGCGACGTACCGGTAGTGCCATTTTGCAACAGCATCGCCGCGTTGTCGGTCAAGGCGCCGCCACCAGCGGTGATCGTCAGGCCGCCGCTGCCGAGGGTGACACTTTGGCTCGCATTGCCCCGCACAATTGCAGAATTGCCGGTGTCGAAGCCCCCCCCACCCGCGCCTGCCGTCAGGAGCATGCCAGTGACACCGGTAATCGATTGAAGGCCCGTCGAATTGCTCATGAGCACCATCGCGCTCTGCCGCGTGCCTGCGCCTCCGGCTACCAGCGTCAAGTCGCCGCCTGCTACAAAATTGACCGCCTGACTTGCGCCTGCCACCTGCACCACAGCCCTATTGCCGTCGCCACTGCCGCCGCCGCCAACCAGGTTCAGATCCCCGCCACCGGTCAATTCGATCAGTTGCGAGCCGGCCGTATCGAGATTTCCGATCACCGCGAGGTTGAGGCTGCCAGAGCTCCCCCCGAACAGGCTGATCGAGCCGGCCGACACCGTCTGCAGCGCTGCTCCCTCCGAACCGATGAAACCACAGTTGCCGCCGTACACCCCGCCGGTCGACACGCAATCGGGCCCGGCCAAGCCTGGCGCAGAACCGCCATGGATCGCAATGCTGCCGGTGGTGCGAATGACCTGGGTGCCACTGTCGTTTTGAATACCGGCGCCCAGGCTGTCCACCGCGCCGGCACGAATCACGATACTCCCGGCCTGGCCTGGCTGCCCCGCGGTGATGGACTGGCTGTTGCCCTGGATCCACGTGTCGCCAGTGCTGCCCGCCAGGCCCACCTCCAGCACATTCCCGCTCGATGCACCCTGAATGACGATCGTCTGGCCACCGCCACTCTCGATGAAGGCCTCGCCGCTTTGCCCGGAAACGCGCACCGAGCCGGCGTTGTTCACCGTGATGGTCTGCACGCCGGCCGCGTTGTAGATGTCAGCCGTGTCGGCGCCGGTGCCGCTGTTGTTGACGCGAATGCCTTGGCCCGCACCGTTCTGGCCGTTCGTGGTGATCTGTTGCGGCCCGGATACGTTGTAGATTTCAGAGGTTCCGCTGCCGGTGACATCGATCTCGATGTAGTTCGCCACGATCGTCTGCCCGGTACCCGCGCCGAGTCGGACGGTCTGATTGACGGCCGGCATCAGCAGCCCGCCGGCGGCGGTGACGGCCATGGTCCCGCCAGCAATCACATTGGCAGTCAGGCGGACATCGCCTGCGCCGGTGAGGACGATACTGCCGCTGCTGGCATTCACTGGCGAGTTGACGACAACGGAATTACAGACAAGGTCGCAACTGTCGGCGCGCAGCGTGATCGTCCCACCGTTGCTGTTGATGGCGGCATTGACATACACCGAATTGCTGTCCGAAGTGCCGGTTCCGGTTGCGCCTGGTGCGGCCGAGTACAGCGTGATGTCGCCACCGGTGGTGGTAATCGGGGCATCCACACGGATCATGTTGCCCGCCTGTGCGGTCAGGCTCTTGCCAGGGGCCGTCAGATTGACCGCGCTGCTGAAAGTGATGTCGCCGTTCGACTGTAAAGAGACGTTGCCCGCCACGGCGTTGAGCGCCGCCGGTGAGATATTGACGGAGCCTTGCGGGTCGGCGAACGCGTCTCCCGCCGTGACCGGGTCGCTGCCCCCATTGACGATGTTGATGAAGTCGGGGTCGAGCAACAAGGTGCCGATGGCGCCAGCGGGCGCACGCAGATCCACGTGCGCTTCGAACACCAGATGGTAATTGCCTGACACTTCCGCGAAGCCGCCCTGCCCACCCGTCAGACCGCCGCGCGCGCTGATGGTGCCGTAGGCCCTTGCGGTGTCATCGGCCCACACGATCACTCGTCCGCCGTCGCCGCTTTGCGCTGCATCAGCCCGCAGCACGGCGTCCGGCCCCAGGAAGGTGCGATAGGCATTGGGCACGTCCGGATTCTTGCCCTGGTAATCGCCGCCAACGCGGATCGACCCGCCACCCTGCAGGCCCGACACGTCGATGACCGCATGGTCCGTCACGGCCACGCGCTGGCCCAGCACATCCACACTGCCACCGCGCGCTCCGGTGGCCGTGACCGTGCCGATACCTTCGACAAAGGCGTCGCCACTGGCCTTGAGCACCACCCTGCCACCCTCCAGCGCGGCGGTCGTGGCCTGGATCTCCCCGCTGTGGCGCAGCGTGCCGGCAAAAATGCCGACCGCACTGCCTTCGATGCGCCCCAGGTTGCGGGCTTCATGGGCCGGCGCCTGCACCAGCATCGTGATGCCCTCCAGCCCGCGCCCGGTGATTTCGACCTGTTGCCCGGCCGCCAGGATCGCACTGCCACTGGGCGCCTGCAGCAAGGCACTGGCGCCGAGTTCGATGCTCGGTGCCACCAGCACCACGTCGCCGTCGCGCGCGGTGATGCGCCCGCCCACGGTCAGGCTGGCCGCGCCACCCATGCTCGCGCCTGGTTCGCCAAACCGCAACCGACCGGCCAGCGCATCGGCATCGCTCATGCGCAGTGCCGAGGCCGTGAAACCCGCAGTGTCGATGACGGCCCCCGCTCCCACGGCAATGCCGGATTGGTTGACCAGCACCAGCCGGCCATTCGAGGACAGGTTGCCGAAGATCACCGACGGCGTGTTGGTGACGACCCGGTTGATCGACAGGCTGGCCGCACTCGGCTGCACGATGGCGGCGGTGCTGCCAGCCGAGATCGAGAAACTCTGCCAGTTGACAGCCGAATGCCGGGTGCCTGCGCCGTTCTGCGTGACCACGCGCAGCTGGTTCGCCGCCGGCTGTGTAATTACCGCCTGGCCATGGACAGCCACCCCACCACTGGGCAGCGTCTGCGCGCAGGCGGCCGAGGACACTGCACCATAGGCGGTTGCCAGGGCCACCGCCAAAGCTGCCGGCTGCAGGCCGCCATGCGGTCCGAAGTGCCGCCGGGGAGGGCTGTTGCGATCAGGCATGTTTCATTTCTCCAGGGTCCGGGTGGCGGACGAAAAGGCCAGCGCCTGTGCGAGTGGGTGGCACGCCAGAAAGGGCCACAGCGTGGATGGCGAAGGGCACTGCGCACTGCGCACTGCGCACTGCAACCTTTGAATGTACTCCCACCTTTATCGTGAGCCAGGCCCAAAGACTACCGCGTGCGCTGTTGTGTTGCATTGCGCCAACAGGGGACTTGAAGCGGGCAATGAGGCAATCGCCCGAGTAACGGCAGGTGCCCTTCCGTTTGCGTGTTTGCGTGTTTGCGTGTTTGCGTGCGGTGCAATACAACGGGCGTATAGTCCCTCCATCCACAGTTGTGCTACCGCCCATTCCCCGCGGCGGATATTGCCAGAGAGACCCCCCATGACCCCATGACATTGATACCACCGCCTGCCCCAGGTCGCGCGTGCTGGGCGTTGACCTGGCGATGCACCCTCACGACGGCAGTGATTGCCGCAGCGCTGTCTGCCTGTAGCGGCAAGGACAGCGCACCCGCCGCAGACGCTCCGCGTGCCATGCCTCCCCCCGAGGTGGGCGTGCTGGTCGTTGCGCCCCAGTCCGTGGCCTTGCAAACCGAGTTGCCCGGCCGCGTCAGTGCTTTGCGGGTGGCGCAAGTACGCGCCCGCGTGAACGGTGTGGTGCTCCAACGCCTGTTTCGGGAAGGCAGCGAGGTCAAGGCGGGGGAGCCGCTCTACCAGATCGATGCCGCCAGCTACCAGGCCACCCTCGACAGCGCGCTGGCCAGCGTGGCCAAGGCCCAGGCCAACCTGACGCAGGCCAGCACCCAGGCAGAGCGCTACCAGCCACTCGTCGAGGCCAACGCCGTCAGCAAACAGGAGTACGTGAACGTGGTGGCCAGCCAGAAGCAGGCCGAGGCCGACCTGGCCTCCGCGCGCGCCGCCGTGCAGATGGCCCGCATCAACCTGGACTACGCCACGGTGCGCGCGCCGATCGCGGGGCGTATCGGGCAGTCGCTGGTTACCGAAGGGGCATTGGTCAGCCAGGCCGAGGCGACGCCATTGGCGGTGGTCCAGCAGATCAGCACCGTCTACGTCAACTTCACGCAGTCCACCGCCGAGGTGCTGCGGTTGCGCAAGGCCCTGGCGGCCGGGCAGTTGCGCAGCGCCGGCAATGGCGCGGCGGCCGTGCGGGTCGTGCTGGAGGACGGCAGCGAGCTGCCACGCGCCGGCCGGCTGCTGTTCTCGGACCTCACGGTCGACGCCGGTACCGGCCAGATCACTTTGCGGGCCGAGGTGGCCAACCCCGATGGCTTGCTGCTGCCGGGGCAGTTTGTGCGGGTGCGGTTGTCGCAGGCCGAGTTGCCCTCGGGGATCCTGCTTCCCCAGCAGGCAGTCACGCGCACCAGCCAGGGGGACACGGTCCTGGTCGTCGGCGCCGACGGCAAACCCCTGCCGCGGCCAGTCAAGGTGGGCGGCAGCCAGAACAACCAGTGGGTCATCCTGTCCGGACTGCAGTCTGGCGAGCAGGTGATCGTGGAAGGCTTCCAGAAGATGATGGTGCCGGGCGCGCCCGTCAAACCCGTGCCATGGAGCGGCGGCGCGCCCGCTGCGCAGGCACCGGCCTCGGCCGCCTCGCGGTAAGGGACGCAATCGATGGCCCAGTTTTTCATCCACCGCCCGGTCTTTGCCTGGGTCATCGCGTTGTTCATCATGGTGCTGGGAGGCGCGGCGCTCACGCAGTTGCCGGTAGCCCAGTATCCCAAGGTGGCTCCACCAGCAATAGTCATCTCGGCGGCCTATCCCGGCGCGTCCGCCCAGACTCTGGAAGACAGCGTGATCAGCGTCATCGAGCGCGAAATGAACGGTTCGCCGGGTCTGATCTACATGGAATCGGTCAGCCAGGCCGACGGCAGCGGCCAGCTCACCTTGAGTTTTGAGCCCGGCACCAACGCAGAACTGGCCCAGGTCGATGTGCAAAACCGGCTGGGGCGTGCCACACCCCGCCTGCCGGCCGCGGTCACCCAGCAGGGAGTGCGCGTCGACAAGGCCAATGCCAACTTCCTGCTGTTCGCGGTGTTGTCCTCCGACGACCCGAAACTCGATCCAGTGGCGCTGGGCGACTATGCCGCGCGCAGTGTCGTGCCCGAGATCCAGCGCCTGCCCGGCGTCGGCCAGGCCCAGTTGTTCGGCACCGAGCGTGCGATGCGGATCTGGATCGACCCGGCCAAGCTGACCGGCTTCAACCTGGCGTCGGCCGACGTCACTGCCGCCATCCGCAGCCAGAATGCGCAGGTGTCCTCCGGCACGATCGGCGACCTGCCCAATGTCGCGGGGCAGGGTATTTTTGCCTCGGTGGTGGTCAAGGGGCAACTGAGCTCACCAGAACAGTTCGGCAACATCGTGCTGCGGGCCAATGCCGATGGATCCACCGTGCGCCTGCGCGACGTCGCGCGCATCGAGCTGGGTGCGCAGGCCTACGCCACCTCGGCGCGCATCAACGGCAAGCCTGCCACCGCCATCGGCGTGCAGCTATCGCCCAGCGGCAACGCGCTGGCCACGGCCAAGGCGGTGCGCCTGCGCATGGAGGAACTGTCGAAATTCTTCCCCGCTGGCGTACAGTGGGCCATCCCCTACGACAGCTCGCGCTTCGTGGATATCTCGATCCGCCAGGTCGCAGTGACGCTGCTGGAGGCGGTGGCCCTGGTGTTCCTGGTGATGTTGCTGTTCCTGCAGAACCTGCGCTACACCATGATTCCCACCATCGTGGTGCCGGTCACGCTGATGGGCACGTTCGCCGTGCTGCTCGCGCTGGGGTTCTCGATCAACGTGCTGACCATGTTCGGCATGGTGCTGGTGATTGGCATTGTGGTCGACGACGCGATCGTGGTGGTCGAAAATGTCGAGCGCATCATGAGCGAGGAAGGCCTGCACCCGCTGGCTGCCACCAAGAAGGCCATGGGGCAGATCTCTGGTGCCATCATCGGCGTCACCGTGGTGCTGATCTCGGTGTTCGTGCCGCTGGCGTTTTTCAGCGGTTCGGTGGGCAATATCTACCGCCAGTTTTCTGCGGTCATGGTGGCGTCGATCGCGTTGTCGGCCTTTCTTGCCCTGTCGCTCACGCCCGCGCTGTGCGCGACCCTGCTCAAGCCGGTCGAAGCCGGCCACCACCTGGCCAGGAGAGGGTTCTTCGGCTGGTTCAACCGCGGCTTTGCACGCACCGCCAAGACCTACGAGAGCCTGGTAGCCCGCATGCTGCGCCGCGCGGCGCGTTACCTGTTGATCTATGCTGCCATCATCGGCGTTGTGGTCTATCTGTACGGCCGCCTGCCGACCGCGTTCGTGCCGTCCGAAGACCAGGGCTTCATCATCGTAAACGTACAGCTTCCCCCGGGCGCGACCCAGAACCGGACCCTGGCCGTGATGGAGCAGGCCGAGGGCTATCTGCTCAAGCAGCCCGAGGTGCAGAACATGGTCAGCGTGCTGGGCTTCAGCTTCTCGGGCTCGGGCCAGAACGCGGCATTGGCCTTCGTCACGCTCAAGGACTGGTCAGAGCGCAAGGACCCGGCGCAGTCTGCGGCGGCTGTCGCCGGTCGCGCATTCGGCGCGCTGATGGGCGTGCGTGACGCCTTCATCTTTGCACTCAGCCCGCCGGCGATTCCAGAGCTGGGCTCCAGCTCCGGGTTCAGTTTCCGCCTGCAGGACCGTGGCGGCAATGGGCATGCGGCCCTGCTGGCTGCGCGCAACCAGATGCTCGGCATGGCCAGCCAGAGCAAGCTGCTGGCCGGCGTGCGGCCAGAGGGACTGGAGGACGCGCCACAACTGCAGATCGACATCGACCGCGACAAGGCCAATGCCAATGGTGTGAGCTTCGATGCGATCAACAGCGCGTTATCCACATCGCTGGGTTCCAGCTACGCGAACGACTTCCCGAATGCCGGGCGGCTGCAACGCGTGGTGGTGCAGGCCGACGCGCCGTCCCGCATGCAGGGGGAGGACCTGCTGCGCATCAGCGTGCCCAACAACAAGGGGCAGGCGGTACCGCTGTCTTCCTTTGCCACGACACAGTGGGTGGTCGGACCGATGCAGACGGTGCGCTACAACGGGTATCCGACGATGCGCATCTCGGGCCAGGCGGCACCGGGCTACAGCAGCGGCGACGCGATGGCCGAGATGGAGCGCATGGCCGCGCGCCTGCCCGGTGGCTTCGCTTTCGAGTGGACCGGCCAATCGCGCGAGGAGCGGCTGGCCGGCGCCCAGGCCTTCATCCTCTTCGGCTTTGCGCTACTGGCGGTTTTCCTGGCACTGGCGGCCTTGTACGAGAGCTGGACGATCCCGGTGGCGGTGCTGCTGGTGGTGCCGCTGGGGGTGCTGGGGGTGCTGATCGGCGCCAATCTGCGCGGGCTGTCCAACGACGTCTACTTCAATGTCGGCCTGATCACCATCATCGGTCTGGCGGCCAAGAATGCGGTG